>JGI12316J15310_10000044_pt25 | contig 83382 bp, 88 predicted proteins | sample MarCyaLeptolynsp_FD_15310 | JGI IMG/M metagenome (IMG submission 15310) | reverse complement strand
CAGCGCCTCCGCATCATCTGCCGTAAAGAAGTAACCGTGACCTTCCGTGTCCCAATAGTGGGTGTGGAGTTCTTCCGCCCAGTCCCTGGCCTGTGTCAGGCAGGCCTCGTCGGCTGTGGCTTCATAGAGCGCGAGGGCGGCAGAGATCATGTTCGCATAGCCGTCGGCCATGGCGAGATGTTGCAGCTTGTCTGCCCTGAAAGCGTGGTGCAGCCTGCCATTTATGATCATTCGTATACGGATGAAATTGAACGCGTTGCGCGCTGCTTCCAGCCAGACAGGCTCCTTGTGCGCAGCCCCGGCCTTGGCCAGGGCAGCGATCATCTGACCGTTCCAGTCGGTCAGGATCTTGTCGTCCCATCCCGGGCGGATGCGCGGCTCACGCGTCTTGAAGAGTACCTCGCGCATGCGGGCGAACACGGCCTCCTGCTCTGCGGGTAGGTCGTCCGGGTGGTCGAGGCGGTTGAGGATCGTGTGGCCCTCAAAGTTGCCATGCAAGCTCACATCATAGATGCGCTTGAAGTCGGCGACGTCGTCCGGCGCAAAGTCGGTCAGGGCCGCGTCGATTTCGGTCTCGCTCCAGACATAGAACTTCCCTTCCTCGCCCTCGCTGTCCGCGTCCAGGCTGGCGCCGAATGCACCTTCGCCGGTCACCATTTCACGAAGCACCCAGCCCACGGTTTCATGCAGGCGGGCTGCGAACAGAGCGGAGTCTGTGCCGGTTGCCACGTCGCTCAACAGGCTGATGAGACAGGCGTTGTCATAGAGCATCTTTTCGAAGTGCGGGACGAGCCAGCGTTCGTCCACCGAATAGCGGGCAAGCCCGCCGCCCAGATGGTCATAGATGCCGCCCTGGCACATGCGGGTGAGGGTAAGCGTCACGGCATTGCGGCAGCGTTCGTCACCGGTCCTCAGCCAGGACCGCCAGAGCAGTTCCAGCAGGAAAGGCTGCGGAAATTTGGGGGCAGTGCCGACGCCGCCATGTTCCGGGTCGATGTTGCGCACCAGACGGTCAGCCACATTGTCGAGGATCTCCGGCGCCGGTTCGCCGGGCGCCTGTGCCTTGGCCTGTTCCTTCAGGGCTGTGCGCAGAGCGTCGGCGTTCTTGGTCACCTTCTCGCTTTCGTCATGGAAGATGCGGGACACTTCCCGGCAGACCTCGGCAAAGCCCGGCCGGCCGTAACTCGCCGTCTTGGGAAAATAGGTGCCGCCCCAGAAAGGTTCGCCCTCGGGCGTGAGGAACATGGTCAAGGGCCAGCCGCCCTGTTCGCCCAGATGATGCAGTGCGGACATGTAGATCGTGTCGATGTCCGGGCGCTCTTCGCGGTCGACCTTGATGTTCACAAAGAGCTCGTTCATGACCGCTGCTACGGCGTCATCTTCAAAACTCTCATGGGCCATCACATGGCACCAGTGGCACGCCGCATAGCCGACCGACAGCAGGATCGGCTTGTTGGCGGCTTTTGCTTCCGCCAGCGCCTTGGGGCCCCAGGGGTGCCAATGCACCGGGTTATCCTTGTGCTGAAGAAGGTACGGGCTGGTCTCTTCGCGAAGCAGGTTTTGTGACATGGTGACTTCCAGTACATAGGGCGGCGCACTACGCAGCGCTTGGGGGTTCACCGCAGTGAACCGGCCCGTTCAGGAATGCAGGAGCGACGCATGAAGATCAACATCGACATTGAGATGACGCCGGAAGAAGCCCGCAAGGTGATCGGTCTGCCGGACCTCGCTCCCATGCAGGAGGAGCTGATGGCGCAGATCAGTGACCAGATCAAACGCAACGTGGCTTATGTGGACCCGGAGCTGCTGGTGAAGCTCGCGCTCCCGGTGGGGGTCGAAGGCATCGACAAGCTCCAGAAGCTCTTGTGGGGTGTCGCCAAATCCGCTGTGGGCGGGGGTGCTGAAGGTGAGGCAGAGAGCGATTCACCCGCCCCAAAGAAGTCCCCTAAGACTCGACGCAAGCGTAGCTAATTCCGGATTGCCACTCTCATGGACGACACCGTTTTTGCCCTGTCCAGCGGTCAGGGGCGGGCAGGCATTGCGGTCATCCGCATAAGCGGGCCTAGCGCAGGGCAGGCTCTGACGGCCCTTGCAGGCTCCGGTTTGCCGCGCGCGCGCAAAGCGGTGGTACGTGATCTTTCGGACCCGCGGACCGGCGAACATCTTGATCAGGCTCTGGTCCTGTGGCTGCCGGGTCCCGGGACAGTGACCGGGGAGGATATGGCCGAACTGCATGTCCATGGCAGCCGGGCGGTGGTGGCCGGGGTGCTGGAAGCGTTGGGATCGCTGGACGGACTGCGGCTGGCGGAACCCGGCGAATTCACCCGGCAGGCCTTTGCCAATGGCCGGATGGACCTGACACAGGTCGAAGGTCTGGCTGATCTCATCGATGCGGAGACTGCCGGGCAGCGGCGGCTGGCTCTGGCACAGACGGAAGGCGCGCTGGCGGCACGATGCGCTGACTGGAAAGAGCGTTTGGTGAAGGCGCTGGCGCTTGTCGAAGCAGAAATTGATTTCAGCGACGAAGAACTACCGGACGGCCTGTCAGAACAGGCGGTGGGCATGATTTCTGAGGTGCATGGGGAAATGGCGCAGGTGCTCCAGTCCGCCAATGCGGGCGAGGTCATGCGCGACGGTGTGCAGGTTGCCATTCTGGGAGCACCAAATGTGGGCAAGTCCAGCCTGATGAACCGGCTGGCGCGCCGGGAGGCTGCGATTGTATCTGACGTCTCGGGCACCACGCGGGACATCATCGAGGTACGGCTTGATCTTGGGGGCATCCCGGTTGTTCTTGCGGATACGGCGGGTCTTCGGGAGACAGATGATCCGGTGGAGCGGGAAGGGATTGCCCGCGCGAGGTCTCGGGCCGCCGCCGCTGATATCGCGATCTGGGTGTGTGATCTGACGAATGCCGATGCGCCGGCCTGGCCCGCCGGCCTGGATGGTGCCCGGCGGCTTGTTGTGGGCAACAAGGCTGACCTTTTTGTGGGCACCAACTCTGTGGCGTGTGACCTTTGCCTGTCGGCATCGACGGGTGAGGGGCTGGATGCCCTGGAAGGCTGGCTGGCCTCCGCGGCGCAGGACCTGGCGGGAGGTGCGGGGGCATCCGCACTGGTAGGCCGTGCCCGTCAGGCTGCAGCGCTGCGCGATGCCTCCGAGGCGTTGGAGCGGGCTTTGCGGGAAGCCGGGGATGAGGCGGCGGGTGAGGCTGCTCTCGTGAGCGAAGAAATGCGGATGGCACTGCGGGCTCTTGGTCGGCTTGTGGGAACGGTCGATGTGGAGGATGTGCTGGATGTCATCTTCCGTGACTTCTGTATCGGCAAGTAGCGCTAAGGCCTGTTAACCGACGTTAACAGGCCGTTAAGCATCCTGACGTTTCATGGCAGCCGGGCGTGATGATTCACAAAAGACGTTCCCAATGTTTCACGTGAAACAAATGGAGTCCAAAGCTGTGGATAAACATGCCTCTTTCACTGATTGCCGCCTTTAGTTCAATGCGCGATTGCGCTATGCACCGCACCCATGACCCTGATGCCCAATATCATCTCACCGCCGGACGGTGCCCGCTTTGACGTGATCGTCATTGGCGGCGGCCACGCGGGCTGTGAAGCTGCCGCGGCCGCTGCCCGCATGGGCGCTGCGACAGTGCTTGTGACCCATCGGGCGGACCGCATTGGGGAAATGTCCTGTAACCCGGCCATCGGCGGTATCGGCAAGGGGCACCTGGTTCGAGAGATTGATGCACTTGATGGGCTGATGGGTCGGGTGGCGGACAAGGGCGGGATTCAGTTCCGGATGCTGAACCGGCGTAAGGGTCCTGCAGTGCGCGGTCCCCGGGCCCAGGCGGACCGGGCCCTGTATCGAGACGCCATGCAGGAGGCCATCGGCGAGACGGAAAATCTAAGTGTCGTTGAGGCGCCGGTGGAGGATCTGATCGTCCGTGAGCGTATTGTATCCGGCGTTGTCCTGGCCGATGGCCGGAAGCTTCATGCAGCGGCGGTTGTTCTGACCACCGGCACCTTCCTGCGCGGCATCATCCATATGGGGCAGGTCAAGTCTGCGGGTGGCCGTATCGGGGACGCGCCAGCCATTGGTCTGGCGGAAACTCTGGACCGGTTCGAGCTCAATCTTGGCCGACTCAAGACTGGCACCCCACCGCGCCTGGATGGGCGGACAATCAGGTGGGATTCGCTTCCGGAACAAAAGGGTGATGTACCGCCGGAGCCGTTCTCGTCCCTGACGACAGAGATCACACAGCCGCAGGTGAGCTGCTACGTGACCGGGACGACAGAGGCCACCCATGAGATCATTCGTGGCAACCTTGATAGGGCGCCCCTTTATTCCGGTCAGATTGAGGGAACAGGGCCGCGCTATTGTCCTTCGGTGGAGGACAAGGTGGTGCGGTTTGCGGAGAAGGACCGTCACCAGATCTTCCTGGAGCCGGAGGGATTGGATGACCACACGGTCTATCCGAACGGGATTTCGACCTCGCTTCCGGAAGACGTACAGCTGGCGATGCTGGCGACCATTCCGGGCCTTGAAAACGTCCGGATGATTCAGCTCGGTTATGCCATTGAGTACGACTATGTGGACCCGCGCGAGCTGACAGCGGGACTGGCCGTCAAATCCGTACCCGGTCTTTTCCTGGCAGGGCAGATAAACGGCACGACCGGCTATGAAGAAGCTGCGGCCCAGGGCCTTGTGGCCGGGCTCAATGCCGCGCGTCTGGCGGGCGGCGGCGAGGCCGTTTCGTTTGAGCGGTCGGGGTCTTACATCGGCGTCATGATCGACGATCTGGTGACCCGGGGTGTCAGTGAGCCCTATCGGATGTTCACCAGCCGCGCCGAATACCGCCTTAGCTTGCGGGCCGACAATGCGGACCAGCGCCTCACTGAGTTGGGTGAGAGGATCGGGTGTGTGGGGTCCCAGAGGGCTCAGCACTTTGCAGCCAAGCGGTCGGCGCTTGATGCGACGCGGGCGCGGTTGGATGCCCTTACAATGATCCCCCGGGAAGCGGCGGAGCATGGGCTGAAGATCAATCAGGATGGTGTGCGGCGGACGGCCTTTGAAATGCTGCGCTACAAGGAAGTCGATATGGCGTGGCTGGCGAAGGTCTGGCCGGAGCTTGAGGGGATTGATCCTCATGTGGCGACCCAGATGGAGATAGAGGGCGGCTACGCGGTCTATCTCGAGCGGCAGGCATCGGACATCAAGGCCTTTGAGCGAGACGAGAATGTGCGGCTGCCTGAAGGGCTCGACTACACACAGGTTGCGGGGCTTTCCATCGAATGCCAGCAGCGTCTGGGGCGGGTGCAGCCTGCTACCCTTGGCCAGGCAGCTCGCGTCGAAGGGGTGACGGCCGCCGGCATCACGGCGCTGCTCATGCATCTGCGCTCCCGCTCTGCAAATGCCGGTGTGGCGGCGGAATAATCCCCCAGGGCGGCATTTCCTGTGGATAAAGGTCTGCAAGTGTCTGACATAGAATCTCTTTCCGGCCTGGCGGGTGTTTCACGTGAAACACGGGAGCGGCTGGAGACCTATCAGGCCCTGCTCGTCAAATGGCAGGCCTCCATCAACCTCGTGGCCCCTTCGACACTGGAGGGTGCGTGGGAGCGGCACTTTGCCGACTCCGCGCAGCTGCTCGCCCATGCGCCGGCGGACATCAAGCTCTGGCTCGACGTCGGCAGTGGCGCCGGGTTTCCCGGTCTGGTGATGGGCATCCTTTTGATGGAAACCCATCCGGGTGCGGAGGTTGTTCTGATCGAGAGCGACACCCGCAAATGTGCCTTCCTGCAGACCGTCATTGCACAGACAAAAGCCCCCGTGCGGGTGCTGCCGATGCGGGTCGAAAAGGCGGCTGAAGATGTGCTCGGGAAGGTGGGCGGCACCCCGGATGTCATCTCGGCGCGGGCGGTAGCGCCGCTGCCAAAACTGCTCGAAATGATTGCGCCCTTTTGGTCACAGGATTGCATCGGTCTCTTTATGAAGGGGCGAGATGTGGTGTTTGAATTGACCGAAGCCGCAAAATGTTGGACGATTAAAGCCTCACAAGCCCCGAGTATTACCGCCGGGGATGGGGTCATACTCAAGCTGGAGGAGCTTGCCCGTGTCCGCGCCGAAACAGCCCGCTGACCATAAATCAGCCTCTCATTCAGACTCCGGCGCACAGCCGTCCGACGCCGCACCGATCGACCTGTCTGCGATCCGTGCCGCCGTCCAGCCGGGCGAGCCTCGGGTGCTCGTTCTGGCGAACCAGAAGGGCGGTGTCGGCAAGACCACAACGGCTATCAATCTGGGGACGGCGCTGGCCGCTGTCGGCGAGCGCGTGCTGGTTGTCGACCTTGATCCCCAGGGCAACGCATCGACGGGTCTTGGCGTTGATCGCAACAGCCGACCGGTGACGGCCTATGAAGTTCTGATCGGCGAAGCGGACATCAAGGACGCCACCATCGAAACGACCGTCCCGGGTCTGTCGCTTGTGGCGTCGTCCATGGATCTTCTGGGCGCAGAACTTGAGCTGGCTGATTTTGATCGCCGCTCCCATCGCCTCTACGACGCGCTTCATGCATTCACGTCATCTGACGCAGGCCGCGCCTACTCTTATGTTCTGGTGGATTGCCCGCCGTCGCTCAATCTGCTGACCATCAACGCCATGGTCGCGGCGGACGCCATATTGGTGCCGCTTCAATGTGAGTTCTTTGCACTGGAAGGTCTGAGCCAGCTGCTCCACACGGTTGAGCGTGTCCGCACGAGCCTCAACCCTGATCTCGAGATCCAGGGCATCGTGCTCACCATGTTCGACAAGCGGAACAATCTGTCGGACCAGGTGGCGGCCGACGTGCGCGAGTATATGGGCGACAAGGTTTACCGCACGGTGATCCCGCGTAATGTGCGCATCTCCGAGGCGCCGAGTTTCGGCAAGCCGGCTCTTGTCTATGACTACAAGTGCGCCGGTTCAAAAGCCTACATGAAGCTCGCCTCTGAGCTCATTCAGCGCGAGCGCGACATCAAGCACGCGGCGGCCTGAAAGGGTGATGCCTCCGGGCAACCGACGCGGGACACATAAGCACGCGAGCGGCAAAGTAGGGCCGGGTCATACCTGTTGCCCCGGCCGTCACCGTAACAAGTAAGGGACACAAAAATGGCGGCAGACGAAGGAAAACGGCGTGGACTCGGACGGGGCCTTGCGGCTCTCATTGGTGATGACGCACCCGCCGCAAAGGGGTCCGGTCAGCCCGCAGCGACGATCAGTCCGAACACAGTGCCGATCGAGTTTCTGAAGGCCAATCCGTATCAGCCGCGCCGGGATTTCACGAAGCAGGATCTTGCCGACCTGACCGCGTCTGTTTCTGAAAAAGGTGTCCTGCAGCCTATCGTCGTGCGGCCGGTTTCCGGCGCAACGAACTCATTCGAGATTGTTGCCGGTGAGCGCCGATGGCGGGCCGCCCAGGCCGCAAAGCTCGACCGCCTGCCGGTCGTCGTGCGTGATCTGAGTGATGCCGAGACGCTTGAGATCGCCATCATCGAAAATGTGCAGCGCGCCGATCTCAACCCGATTGAAGAAGCGGACGGCTATGACCGTCTGATGGAGGAGTTCAGCTACACGCAGGCGGACGTCTCGAAGCTCATCGGCAAGAGCCGCAGCCATGTTGCCAATACTTTGCGGCTCCGTTCCCTTCCCAAGAAGGTCCGGGCCTTTGTCGCATCCGGAGATCTCAGCGCCGGCCATGCCCGTGCGATCATGGGCCATGATGATGCGGTAGCGCTGGCCAAGCAGATCGTCGCCGACGGGCTGTCCGTTCGTGAGGCCGAGGCTCTCGGCAAGAAGCCGTTCAAGGTAAGCAAGGCCAAAAAGCTCAGTGTTTCCAAGGAAAAAGACGCTGATACCAAGTCCCTTGAGCGCAATATTGCGGACTCTCTGGGACTGGCAGTGGCGATTGATCACAAGGGCGATGCCGGCGGCAAGGTCTCGATCAACTACAAGACCCTGGAGCAACTCGATGAGATCTGCCGGCGCCTTGCGAACGGCAAGATCTGAGACTGACTCTCAACTGACAATCTAGTTGCTGCTTTTCAGGGCCGCCGATGCACTCAGCCTCGGCGGCCTGATGCTGCCGCACGGGCGATGCTCATCATGGCCCGCGCCACGACGGGCTCAGTCAGTGCCCCGGCGCCGCGGCACTGCGCTTCTGCATCCGCCAACATGGCCAATGCTCCATCAAGACGCCGACGAGACCACACCGCGCATTGCCGGCGCATTGCTGGCTGTCGCGAAAAATGCAGGGGCGGGCGCAGGGACCGCAGGATCTCATCCAGCCTGCCACCACGCTCAACGCGGCCAAGTACCAGATGCAGCCGTTGGAGGTGCATCGTCAGTGTACGGATCATCCGTTCAGGAGCCACGCCGCTTTCGACCAGCTTTGCGAAGCTCGTGTCAAAGGCCTGCATGTCGCCGCTGGCAGCGGCATCGACCGCATCATCAAGCCCGCGCGAATCAGCGCCGCCGACGCTGGCCTCAATATCTTCCAGCGTGATCGGGCTTTCACCGCCCTTGTAGAGAATGAGTTTCTCGATCTCGTTGCGTGACAGCTGACGATCTGCGCCCAGTTGCGATACCAGCGTGGTGAGCACGGTGTGATCCGCCTCGAGACCCGCTTCTTTCAGCATGGTCTGGGCCAGTCGCTCAAGATTTTCAGCCGTGTCCGCATAGCAGGGAAGGGCGGCGGCCTCTTTTGATGATTCAGCCAGCTTGCGCAGGGCAGATCGCGGTGTGAGTTCGCCCGCCTCCAGGATAACAAATCCATCACCGGGTTGATCGAGATAGCCGGCCAGTGACTTGGCGGCGGCTTCACCCGCGTCGCGCACGCGCACGACCCGCCGGCTGCCGAACATGGCAACGGCACCGGCTTCATCCGCTAGCCGGGCGGGGTCGCCCTTCAACGCCTGTTCTTCGAGGTCCGCAACACTGAAGGGATCGTCAGGTGTGTCTGTCAGGGCGTGGAGAAGTGTCTTCGCGCGCTCACGCACGAGGCCCAGATCCGGTCCGTAGATCAGTGCTGCGCGCACCCCGTCGGGTGGCTTCCTTATGAAACGCTCAATCTCTGCCGCTTTAAGCTTCACCGGATATCAGGCCTTCACGACGGGCGCGCTGTGATCACTCACCGGGCTCAATTGCAACGGGTGCCGGGAAGCGGGCTGTGTCATCATCCTCTGCTTCATCGGCAGGCGGTGAAAGGGGTATGTCTTCAGGTTCAGGTGGGCGGGTCCGGTCTACCTTGGCGGCGGCAATTTTTGCGGCCTCTTCGAGTGCCGCCTTGCGGCGCGCTTCGGGGGAGGCCAGCCGGGCCAGAGCAATGCCAAGCCGCTGCACCATCACATCCGCTACCGCTTCGGCCGCCCGTTCTTCCGCGTCGCGCTGGGCAATGACGTTGGCGTATTCTGAATCCAGCCGATTGAGAGACGCCGTGCGGCTTACTGTTGATGTGTAAACCGGATCGCCCGACGTGACATCTGTGAGTTTGTAGGACGCGGTCAGCCTGTAGTTACGGCGCAGCACGGTTGAATCCTCCTGAACAAGGAGATCGGTCAGGCTATCGCTGATCGTTACATCCAGCCGGTACGCGGGAAACTGCGGCTGACCCCGTGGCGTCAATCGGTCAATCAGGCCGTTGCGCAATTGCTGGCCCACGCGCTCTTCCCCGATCTGCGAAATTGCGATGGAGTTGCTGCCGACACGCGCCGACGTGCCTTCATTACTGGTCCCATACAATGGACGGAAGCTACAGGCCGTCAGCAACACCAGTACGCCAAGTCCCACTGCTGCCGTCTTCATGATCGCGCGTCCGCCGCCCATGGTCACTCCGCTCATTCCACGCCTGCCTGATTATCCAACGATATTGACGATGCGTCCCGGCACCACAATGATCTTCCGCACCTCTTTGCCATCAAGTGCCTTTTGCACTTTTTCCAGCGCCAATGCCGATTTCTCGATAGTAGGCTGATCGGCATCACGCGCAACCGTCAGTTCATCGCGGCGTTTGCCATTGACCTGCACAGCAAGCGTCACGCTGTCCTCAACAAGAAGCGTTTCGTCTGCCCCCGGCCAGGGTTGATCAACCACCATGGTTTCATGCCCCAGTGCCGACCAGGCTTCTTCCGCCAGATGCGGGATCATCGGCGCCGAAAGCTGGATCAGAGCTTCAGCGGCTTCACGCGCTGCAAAGCCCTCTCCGGCGTTGCCGGCCGATGTTTTGAAGCCTGACAGGGCATTCACCAGCTCATAAAGCCGGGCGACGGCGCTGTTGAAACGGAACGTCTCAATTCCCTCGGTCACGCCCTGGATGGCTTTATGTGTTTCCTTGCGCAGGCTCTGTGCTGCGTCCGACATATCATTGGGCGCAGCAGACCCGGCAGCGGGCATTGCCTCAAGATTGCCTGTTACCGCGCGCCACAGGCGCTGGGTAAACCGCCATGCGCCTTCAACACCGGCTTCCGTCCACTCAACGTCACGCTCGGGCGGACTGTCGGACAGCATGAAGAAACGCGCTGTATCGGCCCCGTACTCGTCGATGATGTCTGTCGGGTCGATCGTGTTCTTCTTTGACTTCGACATCTTCTCGACATGGCCAACGGTAACGGGGCCCCCGGTGTCACGTGCTGTGGCGACGCGTTTGCCATCGACGGTTTCAAAGGAAATGTCGGCGGGGGACAACCAGCTGCCGTCTGCGCCCTGGTAGGTCTCGTGATTGACCATGCCCTGGGTGAACAGCCCGGCGAACGGTTCCGCCAGTTCGACGTGACCGGTCTTCTGCATGGCGCGTGTGAAGAACCGAGAATACAGCAGATGCAGGATCGCGTGTTCGATACCGCCGATGTACTGGTCAACCGGCAACCATTTGTTGACTGATGCAGGATCTGTCGGCGTCTCGGCGTCGGGGGCGGTGAAACGTGCGAAGTACCATGATGAGTCAACGAACGTGTCGAATGTGTCGGTCTCGCGGCGTGCGTCCTTGCCGCATGCCGGACAGCTGACATCCTTCCAGGACGGGTGCCGGTCAAGGGGGTTGCCGGGCGCATCGAAGGTTACATCTTCGGGCAGGGTGACGGGCAGGTCAGACTTGGGCACCGGCACCACACCGCATGCGTCGCAATGAATGATGGGGATCGGACACCCCCAATAGCGCTGGCGTGAAATGCCCCAGTCGCGCAGGCGGTAGTTTGTGGTGCCTTCACCCAGACCCTTTTCCTCTAGCGTTGCAATCGCGCGGGCCTTTGCGTCGTCCACTCCAAGACCGTCCAGGAACTGCGAATTGATGGCAATGCCGTCGCCGGTGTAGGCCTCGTTGCCGGCTTCAAGTCCGGCCGCGAATTCAGATGCATCGCTATCCTTGGGCGCGACCACAGCGGTTACCGGCAGACCGTATTTGCGTGCGAAATCCAGGTCGCGCTGGTCGTGGGCAGGGCAGGCGAAAATGGCGCCGGTGCCGTATTCCATCAAAACGAAATTGGCGACATAGACCGGCAGTTGCTTGCCCGGGATGAAGGGATGCTCTGCTGTGATGCCGGTGTCGATGCCACGCTTCTCTGCTTTTTCGATTGCTTCTTCGCTGGTGCCGACGCGGGCGCAGTCAGCAATGAAGTCTGCAATCTGCGGATTGGTTTCCGCCAGCCGTGTGGCAAGCGGGTGCTGCGGAGAGATCGCACAGAAGGACGCACCAAACAGCGTATCCGGCCGGGTGGTGAAGACCTCGAGCTTTTCGTCCGTGTGCGTATTATTTCCCAACAACGGAAAAAACACCCGGGCGCCCTGGGATTTGCCGATCCAGTTCTTCTGCATCACGCGGACTTTTTCCGGCCAGCGGTCCAGCGTATCGAGCCCGGCCAGCAGTTCGTCAGAATAGTCCGAGATCTTGAGGAACCACTGGGTCAGTTCGCGGCGTTCTACTGGGGCGCCGGAGCGCCAGCCCTTGCCGTCGATGACCTGCTCATTCGCGAGGACGGTGTTGTCTACCGGGTCCCAGTTCACCGTTGATTTCCGACGCTCAACGATTCCGGCATCGAGAAAGTCCAGAAACAATGCCTGTTCGTGGCGGTAGTATGCGGGGTCACAGGTGGCGATCTCACGATCCCAGTCGAGCGCAAGACCAATGACCTTCATCTGGTCGCGCATCGCGGCCATGTTGTCGTAGGTCCATTCCTTGGGGTGTACGCCTTTTTCCATGGCTGCGTTTTCAGCCGGCATGCCGAATGCGTCCCACCCCATGGGGTGAAGAACCGCAAACCCGCGTGCGCGCTTGTAGCGGGCGACGACGTCCCCCATGGAGTAATTGCGCACATGGCCCATGTGAATGCGGCCGGAGGGGTAGGGGAACATTTCCAGCACGTAGTATTTGGGCCGCTTGTCGTCGGACGGAGGAGTCTTGAAGACCTGTCCATCGTCCCAGGCTTTCTGCCATTTGGGTTCGGCGGTTTTTGGATTGTATCTGTCGGAAACTGTCATGTCGGGGCGCTCAAACGAAAAGGGCACGGGGTCGAAACACCCGTGCCCGTAGTATCAAATTCTGTGCGTGCTCGCAGATGGGGCGGGTGAGGATTACTCTTCCGCCGCTAGGGTATCAATGCGCAACTGGCGCGCGCGGATGAGAATGGCGTTCTCCAGCTGTGCTGCTGTCCCCGGTGACACCGCGGCATCCACCCATCCGCCGCCTTCGGGCGCCTGGGCCTGTCTGAAGACGGAAACCTTCACACCATCAGCTCGCAGGCTCGTATCGAGGATGTAGATGGTCATCTTGAAGCGCTCGGTCGGCGCTTCGGGCGCCGTGAACCAGTCGGTGATGATCACACCGCCGAACGGATCAGCTGAGGAAAGCGGCATGAAGGACGTCGTGTCCAGGGATGCGCGCCACAGGAAGCTGTTGACGCCGATACCGTTGGCGTTGCCGCCACCACCACCGGATCCCAGTGAAAAGAGCCCACCTTCGCCGAAGATGCCCGGCTCGTTGCCGGAATTGCCGAAGGGGTCACTTTTCCCACCGGGCTTTTCCGTCGGGAAGCGGTTTTCCGTCTCAATGCCAGTGCCACAGGCCGCAAGACCAAACAGGATGCTCAGGGAAACGGCGAAAATCTTGATGTAATTCAATTTCTGTCCAATTTGCATAGGCCGGTCCGCATTCCAGTCCGGCGGCGCCCCAGGGGAATTGTGATAGCGCTCCAACCCGCCGATATTTGCTTATAACGAGCCGTTGCAGACCTTAGCAAGCCACAAGAAATTGCGGCACGGATGTTTGCGTTCCGGGGTCCTGCAGACCGTCAGCTGTGGACCCAGGTTGGTGATACTTTGTTGCAACAGTTGATCGCTGCAGCTTCGGCTCCGGTTCCGGTCATCGGCTGGTCTGGTGGTGCCGACCTGTTCAGGAATGCGCCACTGTTTCTCTATGAATTCAGCCCATTTCCGGCTCCGGAGCCCCTTTTTGGTAACCCCTCATTAGGGAATTGTGTCCCATGCGCCACATCTGCATGCATCTGCACCCATATCGGGTCCGGACTGCTTGACGATCGGCCCTCAATGTCAGAGTTTGCGTCTCGAGCATGGGGGGCGAGCTTCGTCCCGTTTGGGCATGTTCTCGTGCTCTATTAGCACACCTCTTTTCGAATGTGAGGGACAGATGAAGAAGCTTCTTGGAACTACTGCCCTGGTGGCCGCCGCTTTTGCGACCGCGCCTGCCATGGCTGCTGACAAAATTAATATGCAGGTTGGCGGTTACTTCGTCGGCGCTATCGCCGCCGTATTTGACGCTGATCTCGGTGTTGGTGCCCCTGGTGGTGCTGACGAACGCACAATCCGCTTCGCTCGCGAAGCTGAGATCCACTTCAAGGGTTCAACGACCCTCGACAATGGCATCGAAATTGGCGTGAAGTTCGAACTCGAAGGCGGCGACGATCAGACTGCTGCTTTCGACAACCTCGACGAAGCCTACATGTGGGTTTCCGGCGCGTTCGGTGAATTCCAGTTTGGTGACCAGGACGGCGTTGGCGATCAGATGCCAATCGTTGCTCCGTCTCCTTTCCTGGAGCACTTTGCCAACGACACCGATCTTGATCCGATTGGCGGCATCTACACAGCCGGCATCAACACAGTCGCTGACTTCTCCGGCGACTCGATGAAGATCATTTACTTCACACCACGCCTTGCTGGTTTCCAGGTTGGCCTCTCATACGCTCCTGAGCTCGCTGAGCTTTCTGGCGATGAGACCTACACGGACGCCCTTTCTGGTGAAGACGCTTTCGAAAACACTTTCGAAGCTGGTATCACCTGGGAGCACGGCTTCAACGGTGTTGACCTCGGCGCAAGCTTTGTGTGGGTGAACTCTGACGGCACAATCGCCGGCACATCTGACATCGATGACTGGGCTGCAGGCGCAAGCGTTGGCTTCGCTGGCTTCACTGTCGGTGGTGCATATGGCCAGAAGGACTCTGCTGGTCTTGGCGGCGAAGAGTACAAGGCATGGGATGTGGGTGTAACCTACGGAACAGGCCCTTGGACTTTCGGTGTTGAATACGCTGAAGCAAATCGTGATGAGAACACGACAGTTGCTGGTGTTGACGAAATCGAAGAGTCAGCAATCCTCGCTGGTCTCGCCTACTCACTCGGCGGTGGCGCAAACGTCTCCCTCGGTTACAAGTACGGCGAAAACGACACGACGAACCGCGAAGGTTCTGCACTGTTCACCGAATTCGGCGTGAAGTTCTAAGCTTCATACCAATCGGACTTTGGGAAGGGCGGGTCTTCGGACCCGCCCTTTTCTTTTGCCTCACTGTCTGAGGGTCAGGTAAAGCGAATGCCCGCTATGCCACATACAGGGAGACCGGCGAGCCCTGAAACAGTGCGTTCCGTCACGCCGCCAAGCGCATAGGCAGGGACGCTGAGATGGTGGAGAATGCGGGCCAGGCCAATGGGCCCAAGCGGTGCGGCATCTGGATGGCTGCGCGTCTGAAACACCGGTGATACCACTGCAAGGTCCGCCCCGACACGTCCGTCCACAACTACTGCGCTCGCCGCCTTGATGCTGTGCACGGATGTTGAAACTGCCAGGCCACGGGACCGGGCCAGCATCTGACCACTTATGTCCCGCCGCCACAGTCCTTCAGGTATGTGGACGCCCCAGGCCCGCACGGCGACGGCAAGCCGTGCATCGCCTGCGACCATGAAGCGGAGGTTGTTTGCCCTTGCCAGAGCGGAGAGTTCCGACGCGTAGGCAGTACGTTCCTGCATGTCGTAATCACGCAGGCAGAGAATGCTGCCGCGCGGCATGTGCGGGATGAGATCGCGCGCATCTCCCTGAGCTGCGTGGTCGGTCATGACCAGCAGGGCCGGTAGCTCATCATACGAACGTCGGCCGAACTGCCGGTTAGCAAGTCTTGCGATGGACCGCACAGCCGCATTAGTGTCAGCACCCATGAGCATACCAATACCCGCCGCTGGCCACGCAGCCCTTGATACCGTCCGTATGCAGATTAATAGAGCCGCGGCCGATGCCGGCCGGCAGGTGGACGGCATCACGCTGATCGCGGTGAGCAAGACCTTTCCACCGGACGCCATTGAGCCTGTGCTCGCTGCAGGACAATCCGTTTTTGGTGAAAACCGTGTTCAGGAAGCGCAGGGCAAGTGGCCTGATTTGAAGACGTCCTATCCGGACGCGAAGGTTCATCTCATCGGCCCGCTTCAAACCAACAAGGTGCGGGATGCTGTCGGATTGTTTGATGCCGTTCACTCTGTGGATCGCCTGAAGCTCGCACGTGCTCTTGCCAAGGAAATTTCTGCTCAAGGCAGGGATCCGGACCTCTTCCTGCAAATCAATACTGGCGAAGAGCCGCAAAAGTCCGGCGCCAGCCCGGCTGACGCTGATGCCTTTGTAACGGAGTGCCGGGACGAGCTCGGACTTCGTATTGCCGGTCTGATGTGCATTCCCCCGGCTGATCAGGACCCGGTCCCTCATTTCGAGATGCTTGCGAACATCGCTCATCGAAATGGCATCGCGGGTCTCAGCATGGGTATGAGTGCCGACTTTGAACTTGCCGTTGCCCACGGGGCCACCCATGTGCGGGTGGGCAGTGCCATTTTTGGTGCCCGCGCGCGCCACCCCTAAGCGCCCCTACGGTACGGACTTTTGTGAACAGTGATGGTGCTCTGTCGGTCCACTGTCCGCAGCACATATCTCAGGTGCTCGGGTGCCAGGGCGATGCAGCCGAGTGTGGGGCCCATGTCCAGCCGCGCCACATGCAGAAATATTGCGCTCCCCAAACCCGGAATGACCGGCGCATCATTGTGGCCAAGAATAACAATCATGTCGTAGAGACGATCCCGTCGCACCAGCTTCTCAGCACTTGCAGGGTAGGGAAGCCGGACGGGCCGATTGTAGGCTGCGTCACTGCTTTCATCACACCACCCATCCCTTGGGCCAATTGGCGACAGGCCAAGTGAAGTAGCAGGCGGGTCGATGCGGTCACTGCGATAGAGAACGCGCCGCAGCGGGTAGGTGCCTGCTGGTGTTGCGCCATCGCCTTCCCGGCCGACCGGGACAATTCCGTTCTTCCCCAACGCACAGTGAAACACCTTGTCGCCGACCCGCAGTCTGCCTGCGTGTGGTTTTGCACCGTGTTGCCAAACATCAATTCGCATGGAGACAGTCTATCAGGCAGCCTTGAGCAGCGCAGCCGCCGACATTCCCTCAGCGCATCGCAGCGCTAGAGAGCCTCGTTGAGTAAAAGGCCCTGTGTCGTGCGTTGGGGTGCATAGGCCAAACCGGGACCCGGCTGTGTCGGTGCCTTGTCTGAGTCTGGCGGCGTTCCAAACGACTCCAGCAGGGCATCGAATGCCGAGGGAGACAGTGCGGGCACGGCAGGGGGTGGGGATGAAGCATGTGACGGCTGGTCTGACACAGACCGTGGGATCTGCTTGGGTGGTGCAGTCGCAGCGGCAATGGATGCTGCGGGAGCAGCAGGTGGCGGCGTCTCTGATGCCTGCCGGGCTGCTACTTCAACATTCTGTTCAGCCGGCATTGTCTCAGCTTCGTCCTCGCCGAACAGTGCCGTCATGACGTGACCGCCTGCAGTGTCTCCCGTAGCAGCCTCCAGGGCTACATCCAGCAGTGATCCTGCAGCGCCAATGATCCCGCCAAACAGGCCACCACCCAGTACACGGGACTCAGGCCGGATTTCATCGCCTGTAAATTCGCGATAGAGCGTCGAAACCACCGGAAGGTGCTGCAGTGGATTAACCACATCAAGCAGATCATTAAAGGAGAAGCCGTCGTCATCCGTCGCAGGGGTCACAGACGCTGTGGTCAGCTCCCCAGTGCCTGCCGGCCCGGGACGCATGCCGGACGCAGGCAAGCGGTCATCCAGCGCACGGCCAAAGCGGTGCGTTGGTTCCTGATAGGGCGTTGCCGGTAACGGCGCTGTGACGGCTGCGGTCTGCATTTGCGGGCTCCCTCCTGCCTGTCTCTGCAAGAGCTGAACCAGAACAAACTGCTTTGTTTTCAGTAGGTTATGAGGGATAGATGTCTGTCCGAGCGGCAGAAATTGCCGGTCTGTCGGCAAGCATGACCGGAGCGGATGCTCACGAAGGGTTGACGCGTAGGTGAATGACTGTGTGTGGCGCGCTACCGGGTGGCGACCCTACATAGGCCTCACGCGATTGATGCACACCGGGTCCCGGCTCGCGTTGCATCGGCCCTTTGAAAGACGGGGCGAACCCGCGTAACAGTGTTGTAGAACCAAGCCAGCGGAGAGAGCTCCGCATTCGGCCAATTAAGCGGCGGGGGCCCTTATGAGCAATATCCGGAAAATCCTTCTTGTTGACGATGACGACGCGCTGCGCGACTCCCTCGCTGAACAACTCGATCTGCATCAGGAATTTGAAGTCACCACGGCGGACAAGGGCACCGATGCGGTGAAACTGGCCAAGGACGCGCATGTGGACCTTGTGCTGCTGGATGTCGGGTTGCCGGACATGGACGGACGGGAAGTCTGCCGGCTGCTGCGCAGTCAGGGCGTGAAGTGTCCGATCGTCATGCTGACGGGACATGACTCTGACGCTGACACCATTCTTGGCCTCGATTCAGGTGCCAATGACTATGTCACCAAGCCATTCCGCTTTGGTGTGCTGCTGGCCCGCATCCGCGCCCAGCTGCGCCAGCACGAGCAGAGCGAAGATGCGGTCTTCAAGATTGGTCCGTATACGTTCAAACCGGCTGCGAAACTTCTGCTTGAGGAGGATGCCAACAAGAAAGTGCGGCTCACTGAAAAAGAGACCGCCATCCTGAAATATCTGTACCGCTCAGGCGATCGTGTTGTCGGCCGCGATATCCTTCTGCACGAAGTGTGGGGATACAATGCGGGTGTGACGACACATACGCTTGAGACGCATATCTACCGGCTGCGCCAGAAGATCGAAGCAGATCCGTCAAATGCGGAAATCCTTGTCACCGAGACCGGCGGTTACCGCCTGGTCCCTTAGTGACACCCGTTCACGCGAATAGAGGCCGTGGCTGCTAGGCAGCTGCGGCCCTTTTTATGTCTGTGGGAGCCTTGGCACGGGTTGTCAGCGTGATCACGATCAGCATCGTGAGCATTACCGGCGTACCGATGAGTGCTGCAAAGAAGAACACCATCGGGCTCAGCAGCACGGCGCTCAGCACGAGCGCCAGCAGTGCATTGACCATGGTGATCAGAAGGTTATGGGGATTTGTCATGTGCAACGGCCCTAGCAATAGTTGAACAACAGCTCCCCCCGGATGCGTGGCGGATATGTGCCTGAACCGCCGGAATTTCACCAGTGACATGCCGCCGCATCTGCGTGGATATCGAAGATGTGCGACGATTTATCCTTCGCACTGACCGGAGACATTGATGCAGAGCCCCGACGACCGAGACGGCAACAGACCCGACGCGCGAAGCCCGGAAGAAAGACTGGTGCGCTTCATGCTCGGCCATATGGTTGCGGGTCTGGCGGCAGGCGTTGTCTTCGGGGGTGCCTTGATCGCGACGAATGTTGCCAACCTGCGCACGCTGCTCTTTGCGTCCAATGATGGCTGGTTGTTTGCACTGCTTTTTTTCATGGGGCTGTCGGTGACATTCGGCAGCCTCGCCATGGGTGTGGCAATCATGCTGGACGGTAAACCGGGGAAGCGGTAGCGGTGACCGAACCTGCCTTAGGTTGTTGCCGGGCTTAGTCGGCAGGCCACATCACCGGGTACCCGTCGATGAATTCCTGCGGCATCCGGCGAGGGCGGCCTGACGACAGGGCAATCACGGCAAATCTGGTGTGCGCCCGGACCAGAGTGCGACCAGAGGCCTGATCGCAGATCTGGAAGCGGCGGCTTAAGCGAACACGCCCGTCATTTGCGCTGATCCACGTCGCCACCAAAGCCGTTTCGCCGGGCATGGCAGAACTCTTGTAATCGATCTCGTGGCGCACGACGATGACGCCGGAATCAAGCTCCCGATACCGCTCAAAATCCAAGCCCAGAGACTTGGAGTGCTCCCAGGCCCCGTCATTGATCCATCTGACATAGACAGCGTTGTTCACATGGCCGAACGCATCAATATCCGCGTCTTCGACCTTGAAAGACGTGACAAAGGGGTTTTCGTGATCCCAATCGGGGGTCGTCATCTGTTTTGTCCTTCGGGCCGCTGGTCGACATGCTTGCAAGGGTGAGGATGCTTTGCCACAAACATGGGTATGAGCGACGATACATCTTCCGATGGTGAGGTCGGGGGTGATACCGGGACGATACAACCCCGCCCGGCTCCCGATACCATATATCCCAGCCTGCCGCTTGATGAGTTGGTGGCGGCCCTGGGGCGTTCGACGCTGTTCAGAGATGTGGAACCGGCGCAGCTTCGCCTGCTGGCGTTCTCAGCGGACGTGCGGGACGTCCCGGCCGGAACCCTGGTTTACGAAGCCGGTGTGCATGGTGCCCCTGCCATTCTGGTCAGTGGTGGACGGCTTCTGGCAGATGATGACGTCATTGGTCCCGGCGCCCTGATCAACGCGCAGGGCGCTATGGCGCATACCGAGCTGCCGGTGACGCTCAAGGCCAAGACAAACACCCGGCTGCTGGTCATTGACCGGCCGCTGGTCGCCCGGCTGATCAGTGAATATCCGACCATGGGGCGCGCCATGATGCAGTCACTCGGCATGGATCTTCGCAGCCTCGCACGCGGCATCCGCGCCCAGGCACGCGATGCCGTCGCCAAGGCCTCATCATCCGCATCGGCGCGGACCTGACCCCTCTTTCACCCCAAATCAAATCCCGAAAAAGACAGGAGTTGCCACATGGCGAGCGCGCGCGAAACCGAAGAATGGCCCCCGAACATAAAGGCCATTTTCAAACGCAAGTCGCCGGCCAGTGCCTATCTCGGTCTGGAGGTCATTGATTGTGACGTGGATGCGGGAACGGTCGAGCTGGCCTTTGAAGCGACAGAAAATCTCTGCAATCTGTGGGGTGGCATTCATGGCGGCATGGTGGCTGCGATGATGGATGACATCCTGGCAATTGCCGTTGGTCTCAAGCTTGAGTGGGGCCAGATATCCCCGACGCTGGAAATGAAAGTGTCCATGTTGTCGGTTGCCAAGCCCGGGCGTCTTACAGGGCGGGGCCGTCTCCTGCGCCGGGGCAAGTCTGTTGTGTTTGTTGAAGGCGAGCTTCTGGACGCGGAAGGCACTTTGCTGGCCAAGGGCTCGAGTACCTGCACGCTTGTGACGCTCAAGAAGCGTGAAGACAAGGCGGCGGAGACGTCGTCGCCCTAAAACACTCGGCAAAACCGGTTCGTTTGCTAAGCTTCTCCAAACAACAACATGGGGAGGCAAGGCATGTCGGACAATCTGGTGAGTGTTGAGAAGCGTGGGGCTGTCGCGGTCGTGACGTTTGATCGCGGCGGGAGCCTGAATGCATTCAATCAGGCGCTTATCATCGAGCTGACGAAAGTGGCGCGCAGCTTTCATGATGATCTTGAAACCCGTGCCGTGGTGCTCACCGGTCGGGCCGACGCATTTTCCGCCGGCATTGATCTCAAGGAACGGTCGACGCGTGACGATGACGCGTCGAGTGATCTTGAACTGCGCGAAGTGTATTACCGCGGCGTCAAGCTCTGTCAGGCCTGGGAAGACATGCCGCAGATCACAGTGGCTGCCATCGAGGGCATGGCTGTGGGTGCCGGGGTGGCATTGCCGCTTGCGCTGGACTGGCGGGTGATGTCGCGCGATGCCTTTTTGTATGTGCCGGAAGTGAAGATCGGTATCAATCTGCAGTGGGGTGCGCTGCCGCGGCTTGTGTCCATGGTTGGACCGGCACGGGCCAAGCGCATCTGCATTCTGTGCGAACGCATGTCCTCGCAGCACGCCCTGGACTGGGGTCTTGTGGACGAACTGGCCGACGCGGGTGGCGCGGTGGATCTCGCCGTGGACCTGGCCCAACAGGCAGCATCAATGCCGCCTGTTGCCACACGTATGGTGAAGGAAGCGGTCAACGCCATGTCCGGCGCATTGCACAAGGTCAGTGCCTATGCGGATGCAGATCAGAGCGCACTCAGCAGCGCCAGCCGGGATGCGAAAGCGGCCTCAGCCAGCTTTGTGAAAAGCGGTGCGTCGTAGAGTCTGAACTCTGCAATGACGAAGCTCTGTAGTGCTAGTCAACCAAGGACTTAAGTTCTGTCATCTCGACAATCCGACTATCAACAATTGCGGCAGCACGCAGTTTCAGGACTTCCGCATATCTGGGATCCTTCAGCATTCTCACGAGATTGCCCCGCGAAGGATAACGCATGAGGGCAACCATGTCCCATTCTTCGCCAACGATTGAGTGCTTCGCTTCACCAAGCCACATGGCTTCGCCGCCGTACTCGTGGCCAACTTCTCTGTACTTTGCGGCAAAGCGGCCAAATACCTCCTGGCCGGTCAATCCATCCACACCGGCTCCATTTTCCGCTTTGTCACGAAAACGGTACAGGTTCAGAACGACGACAGGCTGGTCCTGGTCATCCGCCTCAAGGTCAGTCAGGACGGACTTGTCCATGTGAATGAATGCCAAAACTGCTCTCCCTATTGATCAAACCGTATGGCACCAAAGGTAGGTGCCCACCATGCCGTATTCAACAGATAAAGAGTGTAATTTAACGAATCGTGTGAATTGGCGGTCGCGCTCCGGCAGGGACCAGGGTCACTGCCTATGCGGATGCAGGCGAGAGCTCGTGCAGCAGTCCTAGAGTTTGAACTCGGCAATCACCGGTGCGTGGTCAGACGGTTTTTCCCAGCTGCGCGCATCGGTAAAGGTCGTCACGGACTTGGCCATGCCGTCCATGGCCGGGCTTGCCCAGATGTGGTCGAGGCGGCGGCCGCGATTGGACGCCTGCCAGTCCTTTGACCGGTAGCTCCACCAGGAGAACAGTTTTTCTTCTTCAGGTGTGAACAGGCGCGGCACGTCGATCCATTTGTGCGCGGCCAGGACTTTCTCAAACAGCTCGACTTCCTGCGGCGTGTGGCTCACGACCTTCAGGAGTTGCTTGTGGGACCATACGTCGTGCTCCAGCGGGGCAACATTGAGGTCGCCGACCACAACGCGCTTGGCGGTGGTCTTCTGCTTGGCCTTCTTGAACCAGTCCGCCATCTCTTCGAGGAACTGTAGCTTGTGGGCAAACTTGTCGTTGATCTCAGGGTCCGGCTCGTCGCCGCCCGCGGGCACATAAAAGTTGTGCACCTCCACGCCCTTGGCGGTGGCCTGAATGTGGCGGCAGTCCTCCTTGCCGCAGAAGCGTTTCACGGATGCTTTTTCAAGCGGCACACGCGCCACGATCGCCACGCCGTGATAGCCCTTCTGGCCGCTTTTCACGATGTGCTCATAGCCCGCAGCCTTGATGGCCTTTTCCGGGAACAGGTCATCCGGACATTTGGTTTCCTGCAGGCACAGAACGTCCGGGGCGTGCTCGTTCAGCAGGCGGGTTACGTGATCAATCCGTAGGCGGACGGAATTAATGTTCCAGGTGGCGATCTTGAGGGACACTTAAACGGTCTCCTAAAACAGGTTGAAACTGAGGCCGGCGACACCGATGGGCCAGCGCCCGCCTTCAAAGAGGCGAAACCTTAAGGCAAAGGGGTGGTCTTCTTCCGCGCCCGCGGCCAGAACCAGGGCCGCCTGGTGGCAGGCCTGAACAGCGCTGCCGACAGCGAGATCAAGCATCTCGTCCGTTGGTTCGTCCCAGATGGCGAGGGCCTCCTCGGCGCTGGTCTTGATGGGGTCGGTAATGGTGGCTGCAACATGGGTCAGGGCCACCTGCAGGGCGTCTTCACTCATCAGCTCGAGGGCATCCATGGTGAGGGCGGAGCGGAGCTGTTCTTCGGCTTCCCAGGCTGAGGAGTCAAAATCCAGTGTTTCCGCAGCGGCGGCGGCTTCGGCCCAGTCGGTCACCAGGGCGACGCGGGCATCAGGGAAACCCAGTGCGTCCGCGTAATGCTCCGCCATGTCCATGGTGCGGGGGCCGGGGTGTTCGCCCACATGGGCAAACCAGTCCACGCGCTCGGCCGCCACGGCAAACCGCCTGATGCGGGCAAGGGTGGGCAGCTCTGCCTCCAGTGCCTCCATTTCGGGGCCTGTGGGCATGTCGCCGTCATCATAGTCCGGGGTGTCGGGAGGCAGCTGGTTTGAGGTCATGAGCGTCTCCATAGCGCGGTGACCGGGTAAAAACCAGAACGACGATGGGCTGGTGCTTTGCAGCCCCCACAAAAGAGAAGCCCCTGACTGCGGGGACAGTCAGGGGCCGCGCGTGTCGCGCTCTTTTCGTGCCGAGAGGGGGATCGCGGCACAGACGGGCTTTCGTGCAGACCGGCCGGTGAACGAGCGGGGGGGCAACGCTCAACCTGGCGCTATGTGGTCCGCGCCCGTGATAGGTAAGACCTAAGGCGGAGCCCGTAGCTCTTCAACGCATTTCGTTCAACTTCGTGAAGCAAACGTGAAGCTTCTGTCCGATTTTGGGCAATTCGCTCATCGATTCCGCAGGCGGATAAGTGTGGATGAATGATCATTCACAACCGTTTCAGGCGGAAAATAGGGGCTTTTGGTGCATTTCCGCCGGGCGCAGGGGCGGTTTTCAGTCCTGACGCCCGCGGAAGCTTGAGTTGCCGGATTCAAGGCGGAAGAGGTCCGGGTCAATGCGGTCGGGGTAGTTGATCTCGGTGAGGGAGATCGTGGTGCGCAGGCCCTGGGCGTCGGTCACGATCCAGCGCTGCAGCTGCAGGGTGGGGCCGGTGAAGATCATGGTGACCTGGCCCAGTTCTGGCGCGTCGGGGTCCTGAATGGTGGTGGCGAGGGTGCCGGCGCGGCTGTCCACGGCGATGATGCGGGCATCGGCGGCGAGATCCACATCGCGGCCAAGGAGGATTTTCAGGGGCGTGCCGTCGAGGGGAAGTTCGTTGGTGACGAAGTTGCCTTCCTTGATGATCAGTTGCTGACCACGGGCGACCACGACCAGTTCTTCCTGGTCATAGTCAAAGCGGGCGCGGCCGGGGCGTGCGATGTAGAACGCGCCTTCGCTGAGAACCCCATCCGGATTGATCTGCAGGAACCGGCCCGACATGTTTGTCAGGCTGTTCAAGAAGCCGTTGATGCGCGCGACATCTGCCAGCTCCTCTGCGGATAGGGGAGCGGGGGCGGCAAGCTGGGCCTTTGCGGGAATCGACGCGACAAACGCTGCCATGATGGCGCACAGGGCAAGAGACAGAATACGCGGCATGAGCCTACCTTTGGCTTTTCCAATAGTGTGCGTCCAGCATGGCTGGCGTGGCGTGAACCTACTCTGAACAGCAATTCAGGCAAAACGGAGGTTTTGTGGCGTTCTGCCGTCCCTGCGCCTAATAGGCGTGGTCCCCGGAGCCGATTTCGCCGATCAGGACTTCGCGCTTGCCTGCGTGGTTGGCTGCGGAGACGATGCCTTCTTCTTCCATCCGCTCGATGAGGCGGGCAGCGCGGTTATAGCCGATCTGGAGCTTTCGCTGGATGTAGCTTGTCGAGGCGCGTTTGTCCTGCGCCACGATGGCGATGGCCTTGTCGTAGAGTTCGTCGCCTGAGCCGTCTTCGACGCCGGTGCCGAACAGGCTGTCGCCGCCATCTTCGGGTTCAGCCGTGATCTGTTCGAGATATTGCGGTGCGCCCTGCTGCTTGAGGAAGCGGACGACCTGTTCCACTTCGTCGTCGGACACGAAGGGGCCGTGCACGCGGCGGATGCGCCCGCCGCCGGCCATGTAGAGCATGTCACCCTGGCCCAGCAGCTGCTCGGCACCCTGTTCACCCAGAATGGTGCGGCTGTCGATCTTCGACGTCACCTGGAAGGAGATACGGGTCGGGAAGTTGGCCTTGATGGTGCCGGTGATCACGTCAACGGACGGGCGCTGTGTGGCGGTGATCATGTGAATACCGGCGGCGCGGGCCATCTGGGCAAGCCGCTGAACGGCGCCTTCGATCTCCTTGCCGGCCACCATCATCAGGTCCGCCATTTCGTCGACCACGACGACGATGAAGGGCATGGGGGTGGGCTCCATTTCCTCGTCTTCGTAGACCGGGGAGCCGGTTTCCGGGTCAAAGCCCGTCTGCACCGTACGCGACAGCATTTCTTCGTTCTCGAGCGCTTCGGCAACACGGGTGTTGTAGCCTTCGATGTTGCGCACCCCGAGCTTGGCCATGGTCTTGTAGCGGTCTTCCATTTCCCGCACGACCCATTTGAGCGCCACAACAGCTTTCTTCGGGTCCGTCACAACCGGTGACAGCAGATGCGGAATTCCATCGTATACGGACAGTTCCAGCATCTTGGGGTCGATCAGAATCAATTTGCACTGGTCCGGCGGCAACCGATACAGCAGCGACAGGATCATGGTGTTGATGCCGACCGATTTACCTGAGCCGGTGGTACCCGCGATCAACAGATGCGGCATGCGGGCGAGATCACGAATGACGGGCTCGCCGGAAATGTCCTTGCCGAGTGCCAGACCCAGATTGGTGGCGGTGGCTTCGTAGTCCGCCGACGACAGGAGTTCGCGCAGATAGACTGTTTCGCGTTTGGCGTTGGGCAGTTCAATGCCGATGACGTTGCGGCCAGGCACCACTGCCACACGGGCGGAGACGGCACTCATGGAGCGGGCGATGTCATCCGCCAGGCCGATCACCCGGCTGGACTTGATGCCGGGGGCAGGTTGCAACTCATACATGGTCACGACAGGGCCGGGGCGGACTTCGATGATCTCGCCGCGAATGCCGAAGTCTTCCAGCACGCCTTCAAGGATGCGGGCGTTCTGCTGCAGGGCTTCATCGGAAATCGTTTCACCCTGGCGCACCTTGGGGGGTGCGAGAAGCGACAGGGGCGGAAGCTCGTAGTCTTCGCTGGGCACCAGATCGAGGGTGGGTTGCCGCTCGGCGGCGGATCGTCTGCCTTCGCGGACAGGCTTTGAGATGCGCGTCACGCGCTTGGCGGGTGCAGCGTTCTCTTCGGGTCCCGCGATCCCCACGGGACCACGCGCGGCGATTACCTCGTCGCGGTGGCGTTGGCCGAAGACAGGCTCGCGCCGCGTCGTGTGCAGTTCTTCATCATCGCCGTCACGGCGGCGGAAGGGGGCAATGAGAAGTGCTGTGGCAGACACGGCCGCGCGGCGTACGGCCTGTGTCACAGGACGCGCGCGCCAGGCGCACTCGCGGGCGAAGTCCACCAGCCAGGGTGCTGCATGAGCCACCTGATCCACGGAAACCGGCATGGCCCAGCCTGCAAGCATCAGCGCACCGCCTCCGGCCAGAAGAGCGATGACCGGCGCGACGATGTCTCCGGCAATGGCGATGGACCCATCGAGCAACAGTGCACCGGCTGCGCCCCCGGCCCCGGGAAGAACGGACAGGCTGAAGAGTGCCGCAGCAAATGCCAACCCTAGCGTTGCGCCGACAACGGCGAGCAGCCGAAGCCCCAGCCGTTCAATCTCCAGATGCATGAGAAGGCGAGTACCCCAGACAGCGAGAACAAGCACGGGCAGCGCGGCAGCGACGCCGACAGACTGAATAAGCAGATCCGCTGCCACGGCGCCGTCTGCGCCCAGCCAGTTCTGTGGTTCTGCCGTTGTGGCGTGGTTGAGGCTGGGGTCGCGGGGGCTCCAGGAGGCCAGAGCGACGGCGGTCCATGCGGCTGCAAACAGGGCGGCCAGGCCGATCAGTTCATTTGTGCGATCACGCAGGAAATCCCGCACGGCAGGCGGCACGATGTTGATGGCGGCTGTGAAGGCAGACGAGACTGAGACTGCAAGGCGCATGGCTAGAAGATCTCCGTCATTCGTGAGAGGGCCCGGGCTGTCTCGTCTTCATCTCCGACAAGGGCCACCCGAATATAGTCCGCACCCGGATTTCCATCCGCCGTGTCGCGCGACAGATAGCCGCCGGGAAGGACGCGAATACCGGCCTCCTGCCATAGGGCGAGCGCGGCCTTCTCACCGCCGCCTGCCTCCTTCATGTCGAGCCAGAGAAAGAACCCGCCGTCGGGGCGTTTGAAGCCAAAGCGGTTGCCGATGATCCGCTCGGCGGTGGTGAACTTTGCGTCATACAGCGCACGGTTCGCGGCGGCATCTGCGTCGTCGTTCCATGCGGCAATGCTGACGGCCATGATGGGCAGCGGGACCTGGGGCGCGGCGAGGTTTCTGAGTTGTGCAAAGGCTGATGTCAGGTCCGGGTCGCCTGCAGAGAAGCCCGAGCGCAGGCCGGGCAGGTTGTTGCGCTTGGACAGGGAATGAAAGGTGATGATGCCTTTGAACCCAAGCCCGGATGTGTGCGCCGCTTCAAGAATGCCGGTGGGTGGCGATCCTGTGTAGATGTCCGCATAGCACTCGTCAGCAACGATGGTGATGTCGTGGGCGCGGGCGACGGTGATGAGGTTTGTCCAATAGGCCGTATCTGCGGCGGCTCCCTGCGGGTTGGCGGGGGAGCAAATGTACAAGGCCGTGGCGCGGGCAAGATCCTCTTCACTCACGGCTGCAAGGTCGGGCAGGTGTCCGGTGTCGGCAGTGGCGTTGAGGTAGACAGGGTCGGCACCGGCGCCAAGGGCTGCGGCGGCATAGCACTGGTAGAACGGATTGGGCAGCAGGACCGCCGGGCGTATCTTGGAGTTCGCCTTTGGGGCGATGACCTGCGCGATGTTGAACAGGGCTTCCCTGGTTCCGTTGGCCGGCAGGACCATTGCGTCTGCATCCATGACACCTTCCAGCCCGTAGCGGCGCTCGAGCCATCCGGCGCATGCGGCGCGAAATTCAGGGGTGCCAAGAGCAGGCGGGTACTTCCCGAAGCCTGCTGAGGCGGCCGACAGTGTCGGCATGACAAAATCCGGTTGCGGATGACGCGGCTCGCCCAGGGACAGGTTGATGGCCGGTCCGCCTGCCTCAACCCCGCCCAGCAGTGTCCGAAGACGCGCAAATGGCGATTCCGGCATGCCCTCGAAGCGGGTGAGATAGGGGGGATTGGCTGCCACGTTTCGGGTTCCTGACGTTACAGATCAAGGGTTTGCCGCCGGGAGGAATGCATGCGGCTAGGGCCGGTTTTCAACGGAAAACAGCCAGCTTTCGCAGGGTGCGTCTTTAGCCTTAACGCATTGTTAACGCTGCGGGCAGGGCACCCCCTGCATCACTGGTTTCACAGATGATTAGAAGTTGAACGAATTGCACCGGATGGCTTCAGCCTATGTGCAAGGTCGCACGCGTAGCCTTTGTCTCAAGGTGATGTCGACGTTGAGACGAACTGTCCAAAAGACGGGAGGTCATGAGATGCGTACAGGACCTGATGCGTTTGCGGTGAAGCCGCGACAAAAGAGTGCCCACCCGGCTGCCGACTGGCTGGCCCATATTGGCGGAGGGTTCGCGTTCCTCTCCGCCTTTGCATCCATCTACATCCTTTGCGGCGCGATTGCCTTTGGGCTTGATGCCCGGCAGGCGCTGTTGATTGATCTTGGGGCGTTTACCGGCGGGATCGGCACCTGGACGGTGGCGCATGTCTGGCGGGCGGCAATCTGCCGTCAGGCGAGTGGTATTCTCCGTCACGCGGCCTGCGACTTCCGGCTGAAAGAAGACGTTGCGATATCGCGCGTGTGCGTGCCCGACCAAACGCGAACGGCCCGAGCGTCGAAACGCCCGGGCCGTCCGGTCACAAGTTCTGGCGTGCCGGTTCCTGCTTAGGAACGGGCCGTCAGGTCTTCTTCCGGATAGGCGGAGATTGAGTGGATCGACAGATCCGCGCCGCGCTCTTCGTCTTCCGGTGTCATGCGGATGCCCACGGTGGCATTGAGGATGCCGTAGAGAGCATAGCCAAGGACGAGCGCATAGCCTGCGCCGATCACCGTACCGGCAATCTGCGCGCCGAGTGTCACGCCGCCGAGGCCGCCGAGTGCTTCAAGGCCGAAGATACCGCAGGCGATACCACCCCAGGCGCCGCACAGACCATGCAGCGGCCACACGCCCAGCACGTCGTCGATCTTCCAGCGGTTCTGCGCCAGCTGGAAGGTGACAACAAAGAGAGCGCCGGCCACACCGCCGGTGATGAGCGAGCCGATCGGGTGCATGACGTCTGACCCGGCACAAACGGCGACAAGCCCGGCCAGAGCTCCGTTGTGCACGAAGCCCGGGTCGTTTCGGCCTGCAATGAGGGCTGCCACAACGCCGCCGACCATTGCCATAAGGGAGTTGAGGGCGACGAGCCCGGACACCCCTTCAAGGGACCCTGCGGTCATGACGTTGAAGCCGAACCAACCAATGCAGAGCATCCACGAGCCCATGGCGAGCCAGGGAATGTTGGAGGGCGGAATGCCCTGAGCCGATGACTGGCCGGGCTTGTACCGGCCAAGGCGCGGACCCAGAACAAGCACAGCGCCAAGTGCGATCCAGCCGCCGACGGCATGCACCACAACAGAGCCTGCAAAGTCGTGGAACTGTGCGCCGAAATTGGCTTCGAAGAAGTCCTGCAGGCCGTAATTGCCGCCCCAGACCATGCCCTCAAAGAAGGGATAGATCAGGCCGACGATAACGGCGGTTGCCATGGCCTGTGGCCAGAACTTGGCGCGTTCCGCGATCCCGCCTGAGATGATCGCCGGGATGGCAGCCGCAAATGTGGCCAGGAAGAAGAACTTCACAAGGTCGAGGCCGGAGGCGGCGAAGGTCGTCCCGTCAGGGCCGGGCGCGTTGCCGGACAGAATGGCGGCGGACATGAAGAACGTCGTGCCGTAGGCCACCATGTAACCGATGAAGAAATAGACGATGGTGGAAATCGAAAAATCCACCAGGATCTTCACAAGGGCATTCACCTGATTTTTGCGGCGAACGGTACCGACTTCGAGAAATGCGAAGCCCCCGTGCATTGCAAAAACCAGAATGGCGCCGATCAGTACAAAGAATACGTCAGCACCGGTCAGCACCGTGGATACGGTGGCCGGGTCCAGATCTCCCATGGGTGTTCCCCCTCCAGGCGAGTGTGCTGCCTGCCATTCACACCCGGGGAACGGGCGGGGCGGCAGCTATGTTGTGTTGGTCAAAGCCGCTTGAGGTACTCAAGCAACGTGCCAGCCCAACAATGAGGCACCGAAAGCCCAATGTTAACAATAGACTAACGCGTGCCTGCCCGTTGCCCGATCATGTTGCACAAACAATAACCGCCCAATTAGTAGGCATTTGCTCTAGGCAGTGCGCTGAAAGATTGTGCAGGTGGGCCCGTGCGCTCAAGGCAAGAAAAAGGCCCGGAGGACATGCCACCGGGCCTTTGGAAGTTGGGAGGTTGCCCATCACGCGGTTCCCAAGGGCGGGAACCAATCAGGGCGAGGGAACGAAAGGTGCCACCGGGAGGGGATCCCACCCGGTGGCGAAGTGTTCGGTTAGATGGTCTGCGAACCGCGACCAAATTCCGGGTAGGCCTCGAGGCCCAGTTCGGTGCGGTCGAGACCTTCCATCTCTTCCTCAGCCGATGCCCGGATGCCGATCGTGAAGCGGAGGATCAGCCAGAATGCCAGGCTGGCCACCACCACGAAGGCGCCGATGGAAGCAACACCAATGAACTGCGTGACGAAGTTCGTGTCGGTGTTTGTGAGCGGAACCGCCATGGTGCCCCAGATACCTGCAAGCAGGTGAACCGGGATGGCGCCGACCACGTCGTCGATGTGCAGGCGGTCAAGCAGCGGCACTGCGAAGACCACGATGACACCACCCACGCCACCGATGAGGGCGGCTGACAGGAAGGTCGGAGTAAGCGGCTCTGCGGTGATGGACACGAGACCGGCAAGTGCGCCGTTCAGGGCCATGGTCAGGTCAACCTTCTTGTAGATGACCTGAGTCAGAACCATTGCCACCACAACACCCGCTGCTGCGGCGATGTTGGTGTTGGCGAAGATGCGGCTGACGTCAGAGGCGTCGCCCAGCGTACCAAGAGCAAGCTGCGAGCCGCCGTTGAAGCCGAACCAGCCGAGCCACAGGATGAACGTACCCAGTGTGGCGAGCGGCAGAGACGAACCGGGGATCGCATTGATCTGGCCGTCAGGACCGTACTTGCCGGAGCGGGAGCCCAGGATGATGGCGCCGACGAGAGCTGCCCAGCCGCCCGTGGAGTGCACGAGGGTAGAACCGGCAAAGTCGGAGAAACCCATTTCTGAGAGCCAGCCACCGCCCCACTGCCAGGATGCCTGGATCGGGTAGATGAAGCCGGTCAGGATGGCAACGAAGATCAGGAACGGCCACAGCTTGATGCGCTCGGCAACCGTACCGGACACGATGGACGCGGTCGTTGCACAGAACACCATCTGGAAGAACCAGTCTGATGTACCCGCAGCATAGGTGATGTCTTCTGCACCATGCTCAGGGTGGGCAAACCATGTGAAGGAGCCGAGGTAGCCACCATCAACGCCGTCATACATCAGGTTGTAGCCGACCAGCCAGTACATGAGGCCGGCGATCGAGAACAACGCGATGTTCTTGGTGCACTGCATGGCGACGTTCTTGGACCGCACCAGGCCTGCTTCGAGCATGGCAAAGCCCGCTGCCATCCACATGACGAGGAAGCCGCCAATGAGGAACAGCAACGTGTTGAATACGAAGTAGGCTTCTTCAGGTGAGGTTGAGGGCGGTGCCTCTTCCTGCGCGAGGGCCGGATCCACCAGCATCACGCTTGTGAGGGCGGCCGCAATGGCGAGGCCCCAGAGTTTCTTCAGGTTATCCATGTTTAGATTTCTCCTCTCACACGAAATCTCTTAGAGCGCGTCGCCGTCGGTCTCGCCGGTGCGGATGCGCATGACTTGATCGATCGGGTACACGAAGATTTTGCCGTCGCCGATCTGGCCGGTCTTGGCGTTGGAGGCGATGCTCTCCACAACCTGTTCGACCTGCTCGTCCTTGATCACGACTTCGATTTTGAGTTTCGGCAGGAAGCTCACGGCGTATTCAGCGCCGCGGTAGACTTCGGTGTGGCCTTTCTGCCGCCCGAAGCCTTTTACTTCCGTCACCGTCAAACCCTGGACGCCGAGCGAGGTGAGTGCCTCGCGGACTTCGTCCAGTTTGAACGGCTTTATGACTGCCATTACCAGTTTCATTGGGCCTCCTTCACGTCGATATGGCCGTTTATCGTTGGCCGGTTGGAAAGCAGCCGGACGTCGCCCGAACCGCTGTTGATGTCGTCCCGGAGAAACGCGCAAAGACGTGCGCCCCAGCCCCCCAGGCGCAGTTAAGGAATCATGAAGCGTGCCAGACTCCCGGAAAACGCCTAAGCTGTTGAATTGATGGGAAAATTTGGTGTGTGAATGACTCAATGATCAGCATTTGATCAGGAAGTATGCACAAAATGCAGGCAGCTCCGCGGCGGTGCACAAAAAATATGCGTATGTGGGATTCGTGTTTCCGCTCCCGCTTTCCCAAGCGCACAAGCCGCGCTAGTTTCCTTTTCGAAACCTAAGAAGAATGCCGCCGGTTGAACGGTGGCCCTGCCTGATTGGGCGTGGTTTGGGGAGTGGCCACACTGCCAGTATCCCGCCTGCCCCAAGAAAACCCTTGGAGGGGGAAACGTATGAGTTACTGGAAAGGCCCGGGGTCAGTGACCCCAGCCATCGCTGGCCTTGCGATTGGCGCTGTCTTTGTTGTCTCGGCACTGGTGCTTGGACCGGACAGAAGCCCGGCACCTGAAGCTGCTGCCCCTGAGGCAACTGTGGATGCCGTGCCGCCGGTTGAAGTGGTGGAGGTCGAGACAGCGCCTGCTGAGGCAGCCGCACCGGCTGTCGAAGACGCTACCAAAATCACCCAGGCGCGTATCATCGCCGCCGACAGTGAGCCGCACAACTGGCTGGCTCACGGGCGGACCTTCTCAGAGCAGCGTTACTCGCCGCTTGACCAGATCAATGTGGACAACGTCTCGGACCTCGGTCTTGCCTGGTCCTACGAGATGTACACAAACCGTGGCCTTGAAGCGTCGCCCATCGTCGTCGACGGCTACATGTTCCTGACCGGCAACTGGGGCATCACCCATGCGCTGGACGCACGCACCGGCGAGGAGCTCTGGACGTTTGATCCGGAAGTTCCAGGTGAGTGGGGCCGTTATGGTTGCTGCGATGTCGTCAACCGGGGCGTCGCCGTCTGGGATGGCAAGGTCTATGTGGCGTCGTTTGACGGCCGCTTGCATGCGCTGGACGCCAAGACAGGTGATCCGGTCTGGCAGGTTGATACGATCAACAACACACCGCCCTACACGATCACCGGTGCACCGCGCGTCATCAACGGCAAGGTCATCATCGGGAACGGCGGGGCCGAGCTCGGCGTGCGCGGTTACTTCACGGCTTACGACGCCAACACAGGTGAACAGCTGTGGCGCTTCTACACCGTTCCGGGGAACCCGGACGATCCCATTGAGCACCCGGCGCTCGAAGCCGCCATGGAAACATGGTCCATGGGTGAAGATCATGAAGGCCCCACATGGTGGGAAGTCGGCGGTGGCGGCACGACCTGGGACTCGATGGTTTTCGATCCTGAGTTGAACACGCTCTATGTCGGCACCGGCAACGGCTCGCCATGGGCGCGCTATGTCCGTTCACCGGGCGGTGGCGACAATCTCTACATCTCGTCCATTCTTGCGATTGATCCGGATACGGGCGATCTCAAGTGGCATTACCAGACGACGCCGGGCGACAACTGGGACTACACGGCCACCCAGCACATCATCCTGGCGGACCTGGAACTTGAAGGTGGGGTGCGCAAAGTACTGATGCAGGCGCCCAAGAACGGCTTCTTCTATGTGCTTGACCGGGTAACCGGAGAGCTGATTTCAGCTGAAGCCTACACGCCCATCACATGGGCCACCCATGTGGACATGGAAACCGGTCGACCGGTGGAAGCGGAAGGCCTGTCCTACAAGGATGCGTCGCCTGTGATCCTCCCGGGTCCGATCGGTGGGCATAACTGGCACCCGATGGCGTTCAACCCGGACACGGGCCTTGTCTACATTCCGGCGATGGAAACCTTCTCCATCTATGCCAATGCCAACGAGAACCATCAGATCCGTGAGAACTGGTGGAACACCGGCATGGGTTGGGGTGACTACTATGACGAGGTCATGAAGATCATCGACGCCGGTGATGACCTTCCCTACAACCGCGGTGTCCTCAAGGCCTGGGACCCCATCCAGCAAAAGGAAGTCTGGACTGTCATCCATGCCGACCACTGGAATGGTGGCGTGCTGACGACTGCCGGCAATCTCGTTTTCCAGGGCACCGGTGACGGCAAGTTCCGTGCGTACCGGGCGGACACTGGCGAACAGCTGCTGGAGATTGAAACGAAGACGGGGATCATCGCTCCGCCGATCACATATGCCATTGATGGCGAACAATATGTGTCGGTGCTTCTTGGTTGGGGCGGTGCTGCCATCACGGCGGGTGATGCCCGTACGGCGGCAGCTGCCAAGTATGGCAATGAGGGCCGTCTACTGGTCTTCAAGGTCGGTGGCACAGCCGAGTATCCTGAAGTTGCCGAGAAGAACCTCGACATTCCCGAGCCTCCGACGGACATTCAGCTGACAGCGGCAGAAATCCGCAAGGGTGGCCAGATGTTCATGGGGACCTGTGCCCTGTGTCACGGAGCCCTAGCGATTTCACCGGGTGTGATCCCCGATCTGCGGCGCATGTCTCCGGTCATCCACGAGAACTTCAAGTCCATCGTGGCTGACGGCATGCTGGCGCATCAGGGCATGGCCAAGTTCTCTGATCTTCATTCCGACGAAGATCTGGACCTGATCTACGGCTACATCGTGTCGCGTGCGCGTGAAGACCGTAAGGCCGCACTTGCTGCCGAAGAAGCAGAGCAGGACGGCTAGTTACACTCCGTCTACGGACAAAACAAACGGGCGCCGGAAAGTTCCGGCGCCCGTTTTTGTTTGTCTGGTCCTTACGTGCTCAGGACAGCGCGCGCTCGACGGCATGAGCCAATCGCAACAGGCGTGCGTCCCGGCCTTTGGGCGCCATCAACATGAGTCCCACCGGCAGGCCTGCGCTGCTTGTGCCAACCGGCAGCGTGATCGCGCACATGTCGAGCTGATTTCCCAGTGTCGTGTTGCGAAGCGCCAGGCGGTTGGCACGGTCATAGGCAGGGCCGCCGTCTTCAAGGTCGGCAATTGGTGGCGGATCAATCGGAATGGTCGGCAGTGCGATCGCATCCACACCGGCCAGGTCGACGGTCAGCTCGTTGCGCAGCCGTTGACGCTCCATGGCCAGGTGCCATACGTCGGCGGCGGATGGTTTGGCGCCGCCTTCAAACCGGCTGCGGACCGGCGGGTACATGATGTCTCCCCTGTCGCGAATTTTTTCGCCCCACTGCGCCCATGCCTCCACGGCGGCGATTGACATCCCGCTCTCCCATGTCAGTGCATTCATCCGGGTGAGTGGTTCCACTTTGTGGTGCCGGATCTTTGCGCCATGTGCCGCAAGCGCTTCAAGCGCGCCGGTGACGGCTTCACCTACACCCGGGTCGGCCTCGTCGAACGCCACATGATCGGGGACAACAAGTGTACGTCCTTGGAGTACTTCATCGTCGAGGCTGATGGGCTTTGCTCCCGACAGTACGGCGAACAGTGCTGCCGCATCCGCGACATCGCGCGTCAACGGTCCAACCGTGTCGAGTGTCGGACACAGCGGAACCACACCGCCGGTCGGGATGACGCCGTGGCTTGGCTTGAAACCCACAAGGCCATTCCAAGCGGCGGGAATGCGGACGGAGCCGCCGGTGTCGGTCCCCATCGCGGCGGCGCAAAGGTTACGCGCGAGGCTGACCCCGGCCCCGGATGAGGAGCCGCCGGGCACACGCTCTAGATTCGGGTCATGGGCATTGGGAGGTGTTCCGTAGACCGGGTTGATGCCAAGGCCGGAGAAAGCCAGCTCGGTCATCGCCGTTTTGCCAAGGCACACAGTGCCGGCGGTGGTGAGGCGGCGCAGCGCAGTGGCGTCATGGGCGGGCGTTCGCCCGGCCAGCATTCTTGAGCCGGCAGGGGTTTCGTCGCCTGCGCTGTCAAACAGGTCCTTCCACGACAGGGGTACACCATCCAGAGGCGAGCGGCAGAAACCTGTTCTTGCACGCTCATGAGCGGCATCAGCCTCGATCCGTGCGCGCTCAAGGGTGGTCCGGTAGAAAATGCGGTTGTCCGGGTCTGCTTCCGCGATGCGTGCGGCGTATGCGTCGACGAGGTCGCGGGGGTCCTGCGTCCCGGCGGCGATCGCGCGTCCAAGGGTGAGGGCGGAGGGAGGTCTGCTGGTTGTCATGGCGCAAATCTACCTGAATCCACATCTTGGTGCGGGACATTTCGCCACGTTTTGTAATCCTGATCATTCTTGCACTTGCTGAACACGCATGGCTCAGCCACCTTTCAGCCCATGAGCACAGTCAGCATTCATCGCGAAGCCGATATTGTCATTGTCGGGGGCGGCCTTGTGGGGCTGACCGCTGCCCTGGCGCTGGCCAGCGGCAAGGCGGGTGCGCCGTTCCGCGTGGTGGTGATTGATACGCTTGATCCCAGGGCGGTGGTCAATGCCGCCTATGACGGTCGCAACTCGTCCATTGCCTATGCGTCCTGGCGGCTGTTCGAAGCGTTGGGTGTGGCAGACCGGCTTCAGGGCCGCGAGCAGCCCATCAACGATATTCTGGTGACGGACGGCAAGGTGCGTGAGGGCGCGTCGCCGATGTTCCTGCATTTTGCTGCCTCTGAAATTGCCGACGAAACGGGTGATGCGCCGCTGGGCCATTTTGTTGAAAACCGGCATTTGCGCGACGCGCTGCTGGATGCGGTGGCCGCGTGCGACGGCATTGAGCTGGTTGCGCCTGCCACGGTCGCGGATGTGGTCTACGACCCGGGCCATGTTGACGTGCATCTTGATGACGGGCGGGTGGTTCGAGGCGCGCTGTGCATCGCTGCGGACGGGCGTGGCAGCCCGGTGCGCGAGAAGGCCGGCATCAAGACCATCGGCTGGAGCTATGACCAGGTGGGTATCGTCACCACCATGGTGCACGACAAGCCGCATGACGGTGTCGCGCAGGAATATTTTCTGCCCGGCGGGCCTTTTGCCGTCCTGCCGATGACCGGCAATCGCTCTTCTCTTGTCTGGACGGAGAAGACGTCTGTTGCGGCTGATCTCATGGCGCTGGACGATGACGCCTTCGCGGCGGAAGCACAGGATCGCTTTGGAACCTATCTTGGTGCCTGCCGTCCTGACGGTCCGCGCTGGTCCTACCCACTGTCACTTCAGCTTGCCCGGGAATACATAAAGCCGCGTCTGGCGCTGGTCGGGGATGCGGCCCACGGCGTCCATCCTCTGGCCGGGCAGGGATATAATCTCGGGGTGCGGGATGTGGCAGCGCTGGTCGACGTGCTGGTGGAGGCCCGCAAGGTTGGTCTCGACATCGGCGCACTCACCGTTCTCGACCGCTATCAGCGGTGGCGGCGGTTTGACAACACGGCGCTCGCCATGATGATGGACGGCCTCAATCGTCTGTTCTCAAATGATATCGGTCCCCTGCGCGTCCTGCGGGACCTGGGGCTTGGACTGGTCAACCAGATCGGTCCGGCACGCCGGCTGTTCATGCGGCAGGCGGCGGGTGCTGTTGGCGAGTTGCCGACGCTGATGCGCGGCTAGCCCAACCACCCCATCTGGCGGCCGCCGATCACGTGAATGTGGGTGTGATACACCGTCTGGCCGCCGTGCGGATTGGTGTTGATCACCAGCCTGAAACCGCTTTCATCCACGCCGTGCTCGCGGGCCATGCGGACGGCAAGGTCAATCATCTCGGCGCGGATTGCGGGCGGTACGTCAAGAATGGATGTGTAGCGCTCCTTGGGAATGACGAGCAGGTGCACGGGGCCTTGCGGGTTGATGTCATTTACGACGAATGCATTGTCGGTCTGCGCCACCCATCTGTCTTCGCTGATCCCCTGAAACGGGCTGTCGTCGGCGAGGCTCTCAGCCTTGATGGTCGGCAGGTGCCATTCAGCGACCTTCCAGAACACCATGCTGATGGGATCGAGCGTGCCGATGGCAAATGCGGCAAGCGCAATGAGCGGAATTTTGAATCGAGCCAGCATGGTGTCCCCCTCGGTCTGGTGGACCACCAGTGTCGCGGGCGGCTAGTCGCGGCTCAAGCCCTTTTCCTCAAGGGCGCTCAGATAGGCGCTCATCTTGGTGTCCGCATCGCGGCCCAGTTCGTAGAGATAGTCCCAGGTGAACAGGCCCGAGTCGTGACCGTCTGCAAAAATGAGCCGGACCGCATAGGAGCCCACCGGTTCGACCTGATTGATGGCGATCATCCGTTTGCCGGGCACGGTCTTCTTCTGACCGGACCCATGGCCCTGCACTTCTGCCGACGGGCTTTCCACGCGGAGGAGTTCTGCCGGAATGGCGAAGCTGGCGCCGTCGTCAAAATCTACTTCAAGAATGCGGTCGCTCTTCTTGAGACGGATTTCCGTCGGCCAAGGGCGGTCGTTTTGGTGTGCGGTCATCATCTGTTGTCTACGCGCTGCCGGCTTCAGTGTCGGTCAGCTCCCGGGCTTCCTCGGGCAGCATGATGGGGATGCCGTCGCGAATGGGGTAGGCTAGGCGGGCCGCCTTGCTCACCAGTTCCTGCTTTGACTTGTCATAGGACAGGGTCTCGCGGGTCACCGGGCAGACCAGGATTTCCAGCAGCTTGGGGTCTACTTCGCCTGCAGCTGCATGGAGGGTGCTGTCGGCGGCTTGTGTTGTGTCGTCGGTCATGAAGTTACCTGAACTGGGGGTCTACTGCAGCGTTGCGTCGTCATCGGCCTGTGTTTGTGCCAGTGCCATCTCTGCCAGCGCAATCAAAATCTGATTACGCTGTTCGAGACTGTCAGCCTCCAGCATGGCCTGTTTTTCCTGCGGACCGAAGGGCGAGATCATGGACAGGGAGTTGACCAGCGCCTCGTTGGATGACTGCTCTATCGCATCCCAGTCGGCCTGCAGATTGTTGGCTTCAAGATAGCGGCGGACCACATCCAGCAGTTCGGTACGACTGACATCCAGTTCACCACTGCCGGCTTCAAGATCGTTGGCGAAGGGACCGTAGTCCGCTTTCACCTGCCTGAAGGGGGTCATGGCATCCAGCTCCTGGGTGACTTTGAACCGGCAGATGCCGGTCAGGGTCATCAGGATGCGACCGTCATCGGTTTCGTTGAAGCCGGTGATGCGGCCCGCGCAGCCAATGTCATGAATTGCGGGGTTCGCGCCGGCGTCTGCGGCGCCGACCGTCTGCGGCTGGATCATGCCGATGAGCCGGTCGCCGGACCGCAGGGCGGCATCCACCATGGCGATATAGCGGGGCTCAAAAATATTGAGCGGCAGCACGCCGCGCGGCAGCAGCAGGGCGCCGGCAAGCGGGAAGACGGGCAGGGTGCCCGGCAGATCATTTATGGTGTCGTAGCGCGCGGTCATGCGACCTTTCCGGCTCCGCTCTTGCGGAGGCAACTAGGAGAACAGAACAGATGAAAGCTTGCGGCGGCCGGCCTGCGTCGCCTCATCCATCGGGCCCCAGGCTTCAAACAGCTGAAGCAACTGGGTGCGGGCGGCTTCTTCATTCCAGGCACGGTCCCGGCGAATGCTCTCGATGAGGTGGTCCATGGCGCCGTCCCGGTCTCCGGCGGCATTCAGGGCAATGGCCAGGTCTATGCGGGCCTGATGGTCGGCGGGGTCCGCATCCACCTTGGCGATCAGGGGCGACAGGTCGTCACCGGCGTCTGCGGGTCCGGACCGGGCAAGCTCCAGCGCTGCAACCGCGCCTTTGATGTCTGCATCCTCTGCCAGTTTGCCTTCGGCAAGGCCGAGAACTTCCGCGGCGCGTTCAAGGTCGTTGGATGCAATGTAGCATCGCGCCAGCCCGGCGATGGCCTTGGGGTTTTCGCGATCCTCCTGAAGAACAGCGGCAAACGCCTGGGCGGCAGCGCCGATGTCACCGGCTTCAAGGGCGGCACTGCCGGCTTCCAGCATCTGTTCTGCCTGTGTCGGGGCCAGTTCACCGCCGAGGAGTGTTTCGACAAAGCGCTTGATCTGGCTTTCCGGCAGGGCACCCATGAAGCCATCCACCGGCTGGCCGTTCTTGAAGGCAAAGACGGCCGGAATGGATTGCACGCGAAGCTGCTGGGCCACTTCAGGGTGCTCATCGATGTTCATCTTGACCAGCCGCACAGCGCCCTGGGCCTGCTGCACGACTTTTTCCAGCACCGGGGTCAGCTGCTTACACGGGCCGCACCACGGTGCCCAGAAATCGACAATGACCGGTGTCTGCTGGCTTGCGTCAAGGACGTCGACGGCAAATGTCTGCGTTGTGGCGTCCTTAATCAGGTCGCCGGCGCCTGCCTGCATGGGGCTGTCCGGTGTGCCGGGTGTGCTGTGAATATCACTCATCAAATAACTCCTGCCGGGCCTGTGTGCCCCTGCGGTCGCAAGGAAAAGAGGGTCCGGCGCTTTCTGGCGATGTCGTTACCCGCCCATGGGCCTGAATATGGGGCGAAACGGGCTTTTGCCCACCCTAGCATGGCCGTGCGGGCTGTGCGTCACACTGTCCATTGACCTGTCATGGCGGGCTACAGGTGATGGTTTAGCGGCTTGGGCGCAAGGTCAGCAAGCAGGGCTCAAAACCCCCGGATTTCCAAGGTTCACACCCCCTCTTGCAATCGTGGACGTCTTGCGCAATAACACCGCTCCCTTGGGATGGATTTCACATCCATTCGGGCCGTTTCGCAGCTCGCTGCCCGGCCCACGTCAGAGCGGGCGTAGCTCAGGGGTAGAGCACAACCTTGCCAAGGTTGGGGTCGTGAGTTCGAATCTCATCGCCCGCTCCAATTTTCCCACCATTTATAGATGCTGCGCTTTTCGCGACGTTGCGGCGTCACGACGACCCAAAACACCCCAGTTATCCAAAACTCTCTGCGATTGCGGTCCTGCTCCTGCGGGTTCGCATGTTCCGCTGCGCCGTCTCCCATGGGCGGTTTTTATGCTTAAGCCGCTTGTAAAGACGGTGCCAGTCCACGACATGGATTATACAAATTGACAATAATCGTCTAAAATGAGACTTGTCGGTTCTATGGCCGTGGTGCTGAACGAGCGGTGTGTCGCCTTTATTTACGCAGGTGGCGAGGTCAGCCCGGGGGTTTTCAGCGTTAGCGGTTCTGTTGAGCAATCAACGATGGCAAGCAGGTGGTTCCATGAAGTACACATTTTCCATCAACGGCACGACGCGCAGTGTGGATGTCGATCCAACGACACCGCTGCTGTGGGTCATCAGAGAAAACCTGGCTCTGACGGGCACGAAGTTCGGGTGCGGGATTGCTCAATGCGGCGCCTGTACCGTTCATATCGACGGGATTGCCCAACGCTCCTGTGTCCTGCCGGTCGAGTATGTTGCCGGTCGTGACGTGACCACGATCGAAGGCCTCGCTCCCGGTGATGGGGTGCCCCACGCGCTGCAGGAGGCGTGGGTAGAGCACCAGGTGCCACAGTGCGGCTATTGCCAGTCCGGGCAACTGATGTCCGCGGCAGCCTTGCTCGAGGAAAACTCCGATCCATCCGACGCCGACATTGATGCTGCCATGCAGGGCAACATCTGTCGTTGCGGCATGTATGGCCGCATCAAGAAAGCCATCAAGACAGCCGCGGCACAGACACAGCCGACCCTTCCTTCCCCAGTTGCCCAGCCGGCACAGGAGGCCAGCGATGAATAAGTGGACACGGCGTGCGTTTCTTTCTGCGGGCGTCATTGCAGGCGGCGGCCTTGTCGTCGGTGTGGCCATGCGTCCCGGCAACCGGGCCGCTGATGCGGCTGATCTCGTGGCCGGTGAGGGCGAAACACTCGTCCATTCGTTCATCAAGATAGACGCGGACAATGTGCTCACCGCCATCGTTCCCCACAGCGAAATGGGTCAGGGCGCACAAACTGCGCTGGCACAAATGCTGGCAGACGAGATTGATGCTGATTGGGACCTGGTGCGGGTTGAGGAGGCGCCGGCAGTCGGGCAATACGCCACCTACAGCATCGGGCGGGGCATCTTGTTTGCCGATGCCAATCTCCCTGACCTCGTGGTGCCTACCCTTGAAGGTGTGATGATGAGTCTGGCGGACTCGCTCGACCTGCAAATCACCGGCGGCAGCATGAGCATTCGCGTGACCGGCAACTATGCCATGCGCATTGCTGGGGCCGCGACCCGCGACATGCTTCGGCAAGCTGCCGCTGACACATGGCGCGTGCCGTTTGAGGAAGTGACCACCGAGAAGAGCCACGTCATTCATGCGGCCAGTTCCCGGTCGCTGCCCTACTCAGCGCTGGCACAAGCTGCCGCTGACATGACGCCGTCCTACACGCCGACGCTCAAGGATCCCCAAGACTTCAAGATCATCGGGAAACATGTGGAGCGGTTTGATATTCCAGCGAAGGTTGATGGAAGCGCCGTGTTCGCTCTTGATGTGCGGCGGCCCGGAATGGTTTACGCGACCGTCGAGCGCGCGCCGGTGTTTGGTGCCAGCATAGCCAAGATCAACGATACCGCGACCCGTGCCGTCAGTGGTGTGATTGATGTGGTGCGGATCCCTGCTACCCAGTCCGACATCATGATTGGTGGCTTCGCGGCCAGTGAATCCGTTGCGGTTGTCGCGGAGGGTTACTGGGCCGCCAAGCAGGGTCTTGAGGCACTCGAGATCGAGTGGGACAAAACCGACAACGATGATGTTTCAAGCAAAAAAATCTTTGAACAGTTTGACGAGGCGATAGCCAGCGGTGATGGCCGTGAGAGCGACATCTTCATGGGTGATCCTGAAAGTGTTCTCTCAGGAGCCCAAACGCAGATCAGTGCCGACTATCAGGTTCCCTATCTGGCGCACACCTGCATGGAGCCGTTAAACGCGACCGCCGAAATCAAGGATGGGCGCTGCGATGTGTGGATCGGGTGTCAGAACCCGCTTGGCTTCAGCCGTGCTGTGGCAGAGGCCATCGGGTTTGATCCTGAAAATGTGACTGTCCACAACCTTCTGATGGGGGGCGGCTTTGGTCGCAAATCGCGCGCCGACTGGGCCATGCAAGTCGGTCACCTGGCAAAGGCTGTGGGACGGCCGGTTCAACTGATCTGGTCGCGTGAGGAGGACGTGCGGCAGGATTTCTATCGGCCCGCGTGCCTCAGTAAGTTTCGTGCAGCCCTGGATGACAACGGAAACCTTGTGGCATGGCACAACACCTATGTCGGCAAGCTTGATCCGCCTGAGGCGCCCTTGATTCCATACGCTGTTGAGGCACAGGACATTGGCTATGTCAGCAGCCCGACGCATGTCACGCTTGGTGCATGGCGCAGTGTCGACCACTCGCAGCACGGGTTCTTCACAGAGTCGTTCATTGACGAAGCAGCAAACGCCGCGGGCAAAGATCCTTATGAGTTCCGAGCTGCTCTCCTCACGGACAAGCCACGACACCTTGCGGTGTTGCAGAAAGCAGCAACGGAAGCTGATTGGTACAGCCCCTTGCCCAAGGGCCGCGGCAGAGGAATTGCGCTACAGGAGTCCTTCGGCTCAATCGTCGCTGAGGTGGCGGAAGTCACGATCATTGACGGTCAGCCAAAAGTCGACCGGGTCGTCGCTGTCATTGATGCAGGACAAGCCGTGTCGCCTGACGGTATCGTGGCGCAGATCGAGTCAGGCATTGTGTATGGCCTGACGGCGGCCCTTTTCGGGGAAATCACCATTGAAGACGGTGCCGTCACGCAAAGCAATTTTCATGACTACCGCGCCCTGCGAATGCATGAAGCACCTGTCATTGAGACGCATGTGATCAATAGCGGACACAAGATGGGTGGAGCCGGCGAACCCGGCACGCCTGCGATTGCGCCTGCTGTGGCAAATGCTGTTTTCAATGCGACCGGCGTGCGAGCACGGCAACTGCCGTTGAGCCTGCATGACTTCAGTACGCCAGAGGACTCTGTCACAGATGCGGATGTCGGCTAGTCGGTGTAGCGGCGTTTTGTTTAGCGGCGTGGCCAATCCGAAGAGGCTACCCGACTGGCCTCAGTCGGTGATCGATCTCATGAAGATTGCGACCACGTTGCGAATTTGATGGCGAAAGTCCTTGTTGGATTTCACCTTCTTCTTCAGTCCACTGACTGATGACATCAGTAGCTCTACAAACGCTCTCGGCTTAACCGGAAGATTTGCCAGGGAGGCTTCTCCGGCCTTGGCTGCCCGAACAATCTCTTCTGCCAGGAGCTGGACAAGCCTCTCATGCCCCTCCTGCATGATGTCGGCTGCAATGCTGACATTTACGTCCATCAGCTCAGCGCCGTGTGGAGAATCCGCCACCGGCTCGTAGTAGATACGCTCATACGCGAGAACAGCATTTGCAATCCTGTCCTGCAAACTGGCGGCCTTCCGCACCTCCGCCTGCGCAAGATCAGTGGCTTCACCTATTGTCGAGGACGCCATCTCACGGAAAAGGGCTTCCTTGTTCTTGAACATCAGATACAGGGCGGGCCGGGAAATGCCGGCGGCCTCGGCGATGTCCGACATGGATGTCCGTCTGAATCCGTACTGCGCGAACACATCTTTAGAGCCGCGAAAGACAGATTCGCGCTTCTTGTCTTCTCTCGACTGCGATTTGGACATGTTCTTACGTTCCACGGGTGGCCTGCGCGACTGCTGCAGCCAAGCAAGTGACTTAAAGGAAGGTACGGTGTCCCGCAACCAGTACACACACGTGCAATCCAACGGCATCCTTGCAGTAGCAATCTGACATAATATATGATATTTGTCATAACGTCATTGACGTCGAGACAATTTCAAGAGCCCGAACGGCAAGAGGTGCCTGTATGTCAGCAGCGAATACGAACCCGGGCGCACCGAAGACGGCAGGTGCGGCGGTTGAGGGTGTTGATCTATCCGAAAAGATCTTCCTGGTTACGGGAGCCTATTCCGGGCTTGGCGCTGCGACGACCAAGGCGCTGTTGAAAGCTGGGGCGAAAGTGATCGTGGCCGGTCGAAACCGCAAATCGCAAGACGCGTTCGCGGCAACGCTCACGAAGCTGCAACGAGCAGACGGGCAATCTGTCGCCAGCAGCCAGATTGACGCCAGCCATGTTCTGGATCTTGGTGACCTCGCCTCCGTCCGGGACTTTTCAGTTTATGTCGAGGAGACGTATGACTGGATTGATTGTCTTATCAACAATGCGGGGATCATGAACACACCTGCGGGGACGACAAAAGACGGCTTCGAAGTGCAGTTCGGCACGAATGTGATTGGTCATTTCCTCCTTGCAAAGCGCCTTGCCGGGATCACGACGCGTCAGGTCTGGCTTTCGTCAGAGGGCCACAAGAGGGCCAACGCCGCCGCGGTGGAACATGATGGGCAAAACGCCCCGCGCCTTGATCTGGATGCGGTTACCAATGTTGATCATGACAGCTACCAGGGCTGGATGCGGTATCAACAGTCCAAGCTTGGAGATGTCCTGCTTGCCAAGCAGTTCCCCCTTGAGTTCAGCCATATCAACGCCTGCTCTGTTCACCCGGGACTTGTGATGACCAATCTGGGCCGTCACACCTCAACATGGATGAAACTCAAATTCGTGCTGGCCGGACTGTTTGGCAAGGTCCCTCCCATGGCTGGTCCCGAAGAAGGTGCCCGCACGCAAACACTTTGCGCTGTGATGCCGGATGAAGACCTCGTCACAGGTGCCTACTATGCATCCTGCGCGGTGGCGGAAGAGGCGCAGAGCGCAAAAAACATGGACGATGCCAGGAAGCTCTTTGCGTATTGCGATGACGTCACTGCGCCGTTTCAGGCCTAGTCAGAATCTTCCGCTGTCGGGGACTGAAAGGACTTCAACGATGTCGGGTTTTGCGCCTCTCATTGATCGAAACCGAACATTCGCGTCACGTGGTGCCCATCGTGGTGTCTCATTCGTGCCAGCCCATCCGGTTGTTGTTGTGACCTGTTTTGATCCCCGCGTGGATCCGGCTCATGTTCTTGGCATAGGCCTCGGTGATGCCCTGGTCCTTCGCAATGCCGGTGGAAGGGTCAGACCCGATACCATTCGGGACATCGCTTTGCTCGGGGCAATGGCAGAACGGTCAGGGGCCGATGCCTCATGGTTCGAGGTGGCAATCATGCATCATACAAGATGCGGCCTTCAGATCCTCGCTGACCCGGACTTTCGCAAGGCCTTTGGTGCCCAAGTCGGGTGTGACGACAAGCACCTTGAGGACCAGGCGGTTGTCGATCCGTTTGAAAGTGTCAGGGCTGACATCGAACTGCTGGGGGCGTCACCGTTGATGCCTGAAGAACTCACGGTCACCGGACATGTCTATGACGTTGACACCGGGCTATTGCAGTCTCTCGACACCTAGGCGCCGAAGCTCGCCCGCATGGTTACTTTACGCTTTCAAAGACACGCAGCAGTTCGCCAACTATCGGTGTCTTTGCGATGTCATGGGCCGTGAACAGGTCAGTCGTGTCTGACTGGGAAACGTGCGCATGCGGGGCCTGGTGCCCGCATGCGCACTGTCTTGTATCTACCAGAGGTCGTAGGCCTGTACTTCAGCGCGGCCGACCACCATGTGGTGCACTTCATCCGGACCATCGGCGAAGCGTAGATGGCGGATGTCGGCGTAGAGAGAGGCAAGCGGTGTCCATTGGGACACGCCTGTGGCGCCGTGGATCTGGATGGCATCGTCGATGATCTGACACGCCTTCTCCGGCACCATCGCCTTCACCGCGCTGACATAGACGCGGGCTTCCTTATTGCCGAGCACGTCCATGGCCTTGGCCGCCTGGAGCACCGAGAGGCGCATGGCGTTGATCTCGATGCGGGCGCGTGACACCTTTTCCAGATTGCCGCCCAGCTTGATCAGCGGCTTGCCGAAGGCGTCGCGTGTCGCTCCACGCTTCACCATCAGTTCCAAAGCTTTCTCGGCTTTGCCGATGGTGCGCATGCAGTGGTGGATGCGGCCCGGGCCAAGGCGGAGCTGGGAAATCTCAAAGCCGCGGCCTTCGCCCAGCAGCATGTTCTCTTCGGGCACGCGCACATTGTTGAACTTGATGTGCATGTGGCCACGCGGTGCGTGGTCCTCGCCGAACACTTCCATGCCTTCGAGAATTTCAACGCCCGGTGTGTCCTTGGGCACGAGGATCTGTGACTGCTGCTTGTGCGGGGCGGCGTCCGGACTCGTCTTCACCATGACGATCATGATCTTGCAGCGCGGGTCGCCGGCGCCGGAGATGTAGAACTTCTCGCCGTTGATGACCCACTCGCCATTTTCCAGAACGGCGCTGGTGGAAATGTTCTTGGCGTCGGATGACGGCAGGCCGGGTTCCGTCATGGCGTAGGCGGAACGAATCTCGCCGTTGAGAAGCGGCTTCAGCCACTGTTCCTTTTGGGCCTGGGTGCCGACGCGCTCGAGCACTTCCATGTTGCCGGTGTCCGGCGCGCTGCAGTTCAAGGTTTCAGAGGCCAGCGGGTACTTGCCCAGTTCGGCTGCGATATAGGCGTAGTCGAGGTTGGAGAGCCCGTCGCCATATTCAGAATCCGGCAGGAAGAAGTTCCACAGGCCGGACTCCTTGGCTTTGGCCTTTGCACCGTCGAGCAGTTCGAGCTGACGCGGGTGCCAGGTCCAGCGGTCTTCCTTCTTAGCGTCGAGCGCTTCGAACTCCTCCATGATGGGAACGACGTTCTGCTCGATATGGGCCTGGACAGCATCCATCAGCGGACGCGCCTTTTCAGACATGGCGAGGTTGAAAAGGTCAGGATTGTGGGATTGCACGTGTGTTTCCTCCGGAAGTTTTGTTTGGTTCAGTTTAGGTAAAGGCAATTCGCGTCAAATATGTTCCTGCGCCGGGCCGGGTCGCCATTGCAGGCGCCTCGCGATTGTGGTTCAGGAACATCTGGATCAGGGTTGCGCATAGTGCGCTGACCCCAATCATCGGGGCAAGACCTGATCGCATCTGGATTGACTTTGAGCGGAGCACCATATGTTTCTCCGCACACAGCTTACTGCTTGACCCTCGCCCTTCGGTTGGATGTTCTCCTGCGGTCGTGAAACCACCGACACCGTCTGGCTCACAGAACAGAGATACCGAATGGACTCACTGACACAATTCGCTCTTGGGGCCGCGGTTTCCACTGTCTGTCTGGGCAGGACGCTTGGTCCCCGCAAGGCGGCGCTTCTTGGGGGTGTGCTGGGCACGGTGCCGGACCTTGACGTCTTTCTGCCGTTCGACAATCCGGTTGATGCTTTCGTTCTGCATCGCGGGTGGACGCATTCGCTGTTTGTGCATGCGGTGGCAGCCCCGGTGATCGGGGAACTTCTGGTGCGGACCATCAAGGGGCTGAGAGACCATCGCCTATTGGTCTGGCTGACGGTTTTCCTGTGTTTCACGACCCACGCGCTCATCGATGCCATCACGGTGTACGGCACAAGACTGTTCTGGCCGTTTTATCCTGACCCGGTTGGCGTGGGCTCTGTCTTCATCATTGATCCGCTCTATACCCTGCCGATTGTGGCCGTGGTGATCTGGGCGTTGGCCCGGAGGAACTGGTCATCCTCTCTCCAGCGCGGGCTTGCTGCGGCGCTGATTTTCACAACCGCCTATCTCGGATTGAGTCTGGTATTGCAGGCACATATCGAAGACCGGGCGAAGGCCGTCTTTGCTGATGCGGGGATTGAGGCGGACCGGGTCTTTGCGATTGCAGGTCCTTTCAACACGGTGCTGTGGAAAGTGATCGGGCTTGAAGATGACCGCTATCACAACATCTACCTGTCGCTCTTTGACGGCGACACGGATGTAAGGATCTACACGCATCCAAGACACCCTGAACTGGTGGCTGGTCTGAGCGAGGTAGATGCCTTCAGGAAGCTTGAGTGGTTCAGCCGGGGATATTACCGGGCGGAACTGGAAGACGGCCGCATTGTGGTGTCAGACCTGCGCATGGGTCTCACACCCAGCTATGTCTTCAGATTTGCGCTCGCTGAACATGGCGATGAAGCGGTGACAGTTATTCCACCTCATCCCGTCAGCCGCCGCACGGCCACAATCGACCAGGACCTGAACTGGCTTGTTCAGCGTTTCCGGGGTGAGCCTGCCGTGCGGGCGGCAGAGGCAGACGCGCATCTGTGTGGCCAAACGGCGGCTGTGTGTTGAGGGTGGGTGTGTTGCCGCCGCACCTTGGGTGTCTCGCTGCCAAACACCCAAGGCCTCATCAGCAGACTAACTCTTCATGCCGTAGGCTTCACGAAATTCCTTCATGCCCTTGGCTGTGTCCGCAACAATCTTCTGTACGACCGGGCGTTCATTGAGAAGTTCCATGAGGCCCGCCGCCTCGGGCAGCTCCTTGGACAGATCCCAGTCAAATACGATTTGCGCGACGCCTGCTGCCATCGGGTAGGAGTGCAGGAACACCATGTCCGCGTAGGTCATTTCCTCGCCGGCAAGATAGGGCGAGAAGCGACCACGCCGCTTTACGGCTGCACAGCCTTTTTCAAGGACGGGGCGTACGCTGTCTTTGACTTCCTGGGACACGGGACCAGTGCCAAAGAACGCTTCGCCGAAACAGCGGCGCGCGGGAAGTTCCAGATACAGTTCAGAGAATTTCACCAATTCGCGGACGCGGGCACGTTCATAGGCGTCTGCGGGGTAGAATGAAGGTCCCGAAACTGTGTCCTCGATGTAGTCAAGGATAACGCTGGTTTCGCTCAGATAGCCGTCGGGCGTTTCAAGGGCCGGCACCTTGCCCATGGCGCTTTTGGCCAGAAACTCTTCGGTCGACCCGGAATAGACCCGCACATCCTCGTACTCGGCACCCTTCTCCATCAAGGCCATCTTGACCATGTTGTAGTAATTCGATGCGGGAAATCCGAGCAGCTTAAGCATGGTCAATGGTCCTGATCCTGATGCCCGACGGGCGGGCCTGTGAATATGGGTTGTTCCCCATCCTACGACATGCCGGCCGGCAATTGGGAGAGTTGTCGTGCCAGGACTGCGGCTTCAGGCGGCTTCTCTCACAGTGCTCGCAATCATTGCGGCTGATGCTGCCGCCAGTGGGTCCAGACTGTCCCGCCTGGCACCGGCACGGGCACGGGTGGCAATGTTCATCAGCATCCCGGCTGCAAGTTGAGCATGGGACTTTGCTTCTGCCTCCGTAAGATGCGGCGCGTGATGTGACATGCAGCCAGTCAGCGCGGCATCAAGACTCTGTACGAAGCCGCCCACGGCCTTCTTGATCTGGGCATCGGATGTGACGTCGGCAATTGCTGTCGTGAAGACAAGGCATCCCTGCGATTGCCTCCTTGATCCGAAATAGGTGTCCAGCGCGCCGCCGTAGAACCCGGCCAGCGCTGCCTCAAGATCTGCGCCGGTCTGCAGAGGCGGCAGGACTGCGGCTGCCATCTGATCAGCGAACGCTTCCAGACACAGCAGATACATGGCGGTCTTGTTGCCATAGGCGGCGTAGAGGCTCGGGCGGGTGAGGCCGGTCGCAGCCGAGATGTCGTCGAGCGACGTGGCGGCAAACCCGTTTGCCAGAAACAGTTTGAGAATGACCTGCAGCGTTTTCGCCTTGTCGAACTTTCGGGGACGGCCACGGGGTGCGGGAGCACTCATTTTATACTAACTCGCATATAATTCTTGACTGAAGTAGCGACAGGCATATTAATAAACGAAACAGTACATAATTAGAAGCACGGCGGTGACCACATGATTGGTCTGGTGAACGACACGCGAAACATGATCTCGGACCTGAACCGGGAATCACCTTTCATGCGGATATGGGGCCCGGTGCTGAATGTGCCGCATGTTGTTGGTGGACTGGTTTTTGTTGCGCAGCCCGAGGCAGCGCTGGTTTTGGTGACGGCGATCTTCTCGGTCGTGGTGGCGGCACAGATTCACAAACGGTCGCCTTTCAGCCGATTGACCAGCCTGGTTCATGTCGTGTGGCTGCCGCTTCTGCCGATGCTTGTCGACGCTCTGGCGCGGGAAGGGGTCAAGGGCGTCTACGGCGCCTGGTTGGCCTATGTGGTTGTGACCATGGGCATCAGCCTTGTTCTCGATGTGCGGAACATCGGGCTCTACGCCTTCACGCGGAACAACCGTTTTGAAACCCGCAGTGAGGGAGCACACTCATGACACTCGTTCAGGACCCCGGGCGGGCAGCAAAGCCTGTTCTTGTCTCCCGGTTCATGCGGTCAGGCCTTCGGGGAACATCCCGCAGTCTTGCGATCAGGCTGGGGTTGAAGAAGCTCGTGGATGTCGTGCCTGATGACTGGAAAATTCCAGACAGTGACCTCGCGACAAAGGCGGTAGCGACAGTGGAAGCCGTCTGTCCGGACTTCATTGTCAGGCACTCCTACCGGACCTATTGCTTCGGTGCATTGCTGGCAGCGCGGGACGGCCTCAAGCTCGATAGGGAGACGTTCTTTCTGGCAGCCATACTCCACGACCTTGGCCTGTCAGAGACGCATGCGGATGATCCGGGGTCGTTCGAATGGGTCGGTGCACGCCTGGCGCACAGGTTCTGTCTGGATCAAGGCGCGGCTGAGGCTCGGGCCGAGCTTGTTCACAATGCAATTGCGCTCCACACCTCTGCGGGTATCGCCAACAAGCAGGTTCCGGAAATCGCCATGGTCCACTTCGGCGCGGGTCTTGATCTCTTCGGCATGAAGCTCGACGAAGTGCCGCCGGCGTCATTGGCGTCTATTCTGGAGGCCCATCCACGCGATGGTTTCAAGGCGTGCTTCTCGCCCTGCCTGCAGCATCAGGCCGACACAAAGCCCGACAGCAGCATTGCCGGGCCCATGGCGCTGGGTCTGTCAGACATGATCCAGGAAAAACTGGGTGCGGCCTAGCTGGGCGGCAGTCCCTTGCCGAAGACGTTTATTGCCCTGTTGAAGGGCGCCTGGCGCTCGGTGTCATAGTTTGACGGTGCGAACGATGTGTCATCCCAGAGGATGGAGGCGTCTGCCGGCAGGGTTGCCTTGAGCGTTGCCTGCGCCTCTGGTGTCAGATCACGCCATTCACGCCTGAGTTCTTCAAGGCACCAGACGCGATAGCGTGACGACGGCACCTGCCTGTACGTGCACCCCTGTATGGTCTGGTCGTAGCGAATGTGGCCCTGCGTGACGGCCTCTGCGTTCTGCCGGAGTTGCGCGAGGTGGGTTTCGCAGACTTCGCTAAGCAGGGCTGTGAGCGGCGGGTCAATCTGCTTGATGATGCCCTGGTCGCCGGATCGCGCTCTGGTGTTCCACATGCGCGCAACCCACTCATAGACGGCCGGGGCCCGCGTGCGCATGATCTCCGCCGGGGTCGGGTCCTGGCTGAAGTGGCGGAGCATCGGGGCCATCATGCCGAAGTCGGCAATCGTCGGCGTCTCACCCAGAATGAAGGGGCGCTGTTCAAAGATCGCCTGAAGCAGATCGAGCGCATTGAAGTAGGCGCCTTCCACATGATCCCAGGTGTCCGGTGTCACCCCGTCGCCCTTTACGAAGTTGCCCAGCTGGCGGCGTGTGAGAAAGCGGCGGGCCATGAAGGCCGGAATGCGGCGGGTGCCCTTGATCAAGTCTTCATACAGCGAATGGGCTGCATAGCGTCTGCTGGCCTCATAGCTCCAGCGATAGTGCATGGCGGGGCGCCACAGCCATTCGTCCGCATAGTCATCAATCAGCAGGGCGACAAACCGTAGTGCGGGATCATCCGGATAGATCGTCGGATCGGATTGCTCTGCTTCCAGGGCGGCGAGTATGGGTGTGGAGTCTGTCATCCACCGCCCATCCGTATGCTGAACGACGGGCATCTGCACCACGCCGGCGCCGGCGATCAGCTTCTTTTCGTTGCCGACCGTCGGTGAATAGTCATAGGGGATGGAGCGGTAGCGCAGATAGGTTTCCACCTTGCCGGTGTAGTAGGAAATCTTGCAGCCATAGACATGCATCTGCTTCGGGCTCCCGGTCTGTTGCGTCTTAATGCGCGCTTCGGCGCCCCCGGTGACGGAGATGCCGAATGCCAAAGACAGCAGCCAGTATCACCGCGATGAGCGCGAGAGTCATGACTGCGATTGTGGCGCCATATCTATCCACCATTCTGGCCTGGGTATTGGCGGCAATCTGCGCGATGGAACTGTAGCCTTCCGGCATGGGTAGAAGACCGGTACGCGCGGCGTAGGCATCAAACTCTGAAAGCAGATCGTTGAGCACCTCTGGCCGGTCGTCGCTCAGGTCCTCTATTTCGCCGGGATCGGTTGCGAGGTTGAAGAGACGCCATTTGCCATCGCCGACAGGCGGCATGCTGCGGGTGATCTTGTAGTCGCCTTTGTACAAAGCGGAATTGCCGGACACTTCGATGGCCCGCACATCGTCTGCCGCATAAACACTATCGGTCTTGCCTGTGAGAACGGGCAGGAGACTGCGGCCTGTCATGGCCATGGCAGGCTCAGGCGCGTCGCCGATATCCAGCCAGTCGAGAAGGGTGGGTGTCACGTCCGTGACCATGGCCGGTGACGCGACGCGCATGGGGTCAATACCCGGTCCGGCAATGATAAGTGGTACGCGCACGCCGCCTTCCGTCGCGTAGAACTTGAAGAGGTCGCCCGGGGAGGCGGCGGCGTTGGCCCATTCAGGCCCGATGAAGCCCCAGCTGCCGCGCTCTCCCAAACCATCCATGCCGGCGTGATAGCCGTTGAGGCTCATCCAGATGTCGAGGCGCCAGTCATTGTCGCCACGTGACGGCTCCGGACCATTGTCGGATGTCACCACGAAGATGGTGTTCTCATAGGTTCCCGCATCCTTGAGGTGATCCATGAAGCGGCCGATGTGGAAGTCCATGGCGTCCAGCATGGCGGCGTTCACTTCCATGCGGGCGGCGTAGAGTGCGCGGTCCTCATCGCTCAGGCTGGTCCACGCGCGTGCGGTGTCCGGCATCGGCGCCAGAGGCGAGCCTTCCGGGATAAGCCCCAGCTCCTGTGCGCGTTGATGGCGGGCCTCGCGCAGGGCATGCCATCCGTCGTCGTACACGCCCTTGTACTTGGCGGTGAATTCGGGCGGCGCCTGAACGGGAATGTGGATGGCCTGGAACGGCAGATAGGCAAAGAACGGTTTGTCCGCTTCCGTCTCGTCGAGATAGTCGATCATCTTGTCGACGATGAATTCGGACGAATAGAAATCTTCCGGCAGATCAATGGGTGTGCCGTCCTCGAACCACGGTGCATTGTGGTAGTAGGGCATGTAGGATTTGTCTTCCCAGTTGTCCGCACCGGAGGCTGCAAGGGCGAGCGAGCGGTCAAAGCCGTGGTTCTGTGGCATCTCATCAGGCGTGTCGCCCAGATGCCACTTGCCGCTCATCAGGGTGCGGTAGCCTGCACTTCGCAAACGGTCAGCGATGGTCAGCACATTCGGCTCAAGGGACATGGAGTATCCCGGTTGGCCTTTGTGTTCCTTGGGCAGGACTTCGGGAATGGTGGCAACACCGGTCAGGTGATTGTCCATGCCGGTGAGCAGCATGGCGCGGGTCGGCGCGCACAGAGGTGACGTGCGGTACTGCTTGAACAGGGCGCCGCGTTCCGCCAGCGCATCAATGTGAGGGGTCTGCGCTTCCCCGCCGAAGGCGCCGAAATCCATGAGGGCGGCATCGTCCACCAGGATGAGAACGATGTTGGGCTTTGGCGCTTCTTGGGCCTGGCTGACGACAGAAGTTGCAAACAGACCGGCAGCCGCCATGGCGCATACCGCCAGCGGTCCTGCACCGCGCTTCAAAATGCTCACGTGGACACATCCCCAAATACTAATGGCATTCATTATGCCATTAGTTTTATCCAGGGGTCAACCAGCGGCTGACAGGGCTTTACGGGCTGCGTTAGCGCTTGAGCGTTCGTGCGCCAAACACGAAGAACAGTACCAGCACGGCTTCAACGATGATGGGCGTGGTAATCCCTTCCGGGGCCCCGGCCATCACCACGCCGATGATGCGGCCGGTAAGGGCGAGACCGTAGAGCAGGGCAGCGCCGTAGATCGCACCGGGCCGTCCGGCAAACAGGCCAAGACCGGCGAACACTGCAGCGGCCAGGAAGAAGGCGCCGATGTCTGCCCTGAAGGTGTTGAAGCCCAGGGCCGGGAGGTCCGTTCCCAGGCCAAGTGTCACTGCTGACACTTCCGGCATGAAGAAGGTCTGCACCCCCATCAGCAATGAAAACAGGAAGCCAAGACCGACGGTTATGCGGGCTATCCAGAGCATGTGTGTTCCCCCAACTCAGGTTTTTGTTGCGGGGAGCTTATGGTGCGGGATGCCGAAAAACTAGCTGTCGGCTGTCACCTTGCCGGCGTCACCGGGTTTGATGGGTGACGATGCGGGCGGCGCAACTGTGCCGGGAGGTGCCATCAGGCATGTCCAGATGTCGTTGAGCGACACGCACTTCTTCAGATCACGGAACAATCCGGGCAGTTCTGAGAACCAGACCCGAAGAGGGTTCACGCTATCGAAGTCGCGGACCAGCCCGTAGCGGGGCGTCTCTTCTTCCCGCTGGTAGGTGCCGAACAGTCTGTCCCACACAATGAGAATGCCGCCATAGTTCTTGTCGATGTATTTGGCATCGCAGCCATGGTGAACGCGGTGGTTGGCGGGGGTGTTGAAGATGCCATCGATGAATCCCAGCTGGCCGACAAGTTCCGTGTGAATCCATGTCTGGTAGGCGAGGACCACGATGATGCCGAAGAAAACCACTTCAGGCGGAAAGCCCAGCAGCACAAGGGGGAGGTGACACGCGAGACTCCAGATACTCTCCAGAGGTCCAAAGCGAATGCCCGTTGTGATGTTCATGAAGCGTGATGAGTGATGGACGGCATGTTGCGTCCAAAGCACGCGTACCTCATGGGCAATTCTGTGTTCCCAGTAGTAGACAAGATCCGCCACCAGAACGCCCAGCAGGATGACCCATAGATCAAGCGGGAGGGTCCAGGTCACGAAACTGTCGGCGATGATCGAGAACAGCAGATATCCTGAAACGAGCAGGAGCACTTCCACGGCCAGGACAGGGATCTGTGTCGAGATGCTGGCCACCATGTCGAGGAAGGTGCGTGCCGGCATGCTGCGGGTTACAAGACCTTTTGCAATCTCAATCAGCAGGATTGCTCCGCCGATCAGAAAGAAGGCTTCGTCGATCGACGCGCCGAGTTGTTCGAGCGTTTCACTGGTCATTGCTGGTTTCCAGTCCGTTGGTCAGGGTGCGCCATGCCAGTTGTGCTGCCTGTGCCGGCGTTGCATCTGCGGTTCGGACACTTTCCCAGGCGGCGTAAAGGAGGTGGTCGTAGGCCTGCGCAATCCAGCCGGTGGGTATGTCAGCAGCAAACACGCCCTCATCCTTGGCGGCGGCGACCATCTCGTGTGTTTCACGGTCGAGGCGGGCATATTCCGCTGACAGAGCGTCGTCTTCTTCAACGGGGACGCGGGCAATGAAGCCGTGGCGATTTCCCAGAGGGATCAAGGCCTCCAGGCACAGGCGCATGGCCTCGCCATGGCTTTCAACTCCCTCGCAGGCGCTGCTGGTTGCAGCATCCATCTCCTCGATCGCCACGTGGGTGAGGGTACGCAGCAAGTCGTCCCGGCTGGCGAACTGGCGGTGCAGGGTTGCCCGGCCAACACCGGCAGCAATGGCAATTTCGGCCAGGGACGCACCGCTGTCACGGCTCAGGATATCGAACGCAGCTTCGATGATGGCCTCACGGGCCGACAGTCGTTTTGGTGTGGTCATGAGACATTTATGTCTCATTTGATGCGTGAGTGTCAAGTGCCACCGTGGCCCGCATCTCGAGATGTGAACTGACGCGGTGTTGAAACTTGTTCCGTGTGGACTCACTTTGGGGGTGACAGTCGGCTCGACGATTGCGCCAAGGCGTGGTCACATGGCCGCAACATCTGACGCCAAACACATCACAACAAGCACAGCAGGGAGTGCGCCATGAGCGATAGCACTGAATATGTCCCGCCGAAGATCTGGACCTGGGACAAGGAAAGCGGCGGCCGGTTCGCCAATATCAACCGCCCGATTGCCGGGCCGACCCACGACAAGGACCTGCAGGTGGGCAAGCACCCGATGCAGCTCTATTCCCTCGGCACACCCAATGGCGTGAAGGTCACGGTGATGCTCGAGGAACTGCTGGCCAAGGGTCACAGCGGCGCGGAGTACGACGCGTGGCTGGTCAATATCGGCGAGGGCGCCCAGTTCAGCAGCGGCTTTGTGGGCGCCAACCCGAACTCGAAAATTCCAGCCCTGATGGACCACAGCACCACGCCGCCGACGCGGGTGTTCGAGTCCGGCTCAATTCTTCTCTATCTCGCCGAAAAGTTCGGTGAGTTCCTGCCGACGGAACATGTGGCGCGGACGGAGTGTCTGTCGTGGCTGTTCTGGCAGATGGGCAGCGCGCCCTATCTCGGCGGCGGCTTCGGGCATTTTTATGCCTATGCGCCGATCAAGATCGAATACGCCATTGACCGGTTTGCCATGGAAGTGAAGCGCCAGCTGGATGTGCTCGACCGGCACCTTGCTGATCACACCTATATGGCGGGCGATGAGTACACGATTGCCGACATGGCCATCTGGCCCTGGTATGGCGCTGTTGTGGCCAATGCTGCCTATGATGCAGCTGAATTCCTGCAGACACAGGAATACAAGAATGTGAAGCGGTGGATGGATCTGGTTGGTGAGCGTCCTGCCGTGCAGCGCGGTCGCATGGTCAACCGCGTGTTCGGAGCGCCGGAAATGCAGCTGCATGAACGCCATGACGCCAGCGATTTTGACACCAAGACGCAGGACAAGGTCGAAGCTGCGGAGTAAATCCGCAGCCTGATTTGCGATAAGGGGAGACCCTTTTCACTGAGGGGCCACTGGCAATTTGCCACGTGGCCCCTTATTGGTTCTGTAAATGAACTTACAGAACTGAGGCAGGGAGCCAGCACCATGAGCGTCACACTGGACATGAACGGCGATGTGGCAGTCATCACCATGGATGACGGCAAGGCCAATGCAGTGAACCCGACATTGCTGGAAGGGCTCGAGGCCGCCATGGACAAGGCGGAAGCCGACGCAAAGGCTGTTGTGCTGACCGGCAAGCCTGGACTGTTTTCGGCGGGCTTTGACCTCAAGCTCATGAGCAGTGCGAGCCCGGAAGACGTCGGTGCGCTCGTCAACCGCGGCGGTGCCTTTGCTCTGCGCCTTTATGCCAACAAGCTGCCGGTCGTGGGCGCGTGTACCGGTCATGCCATCGCGATGGGTGTCTTTTTTCTCGCCGGCTGTGACACGCGCATTGGCGCTGCGGGTGAGTTTGCCATTGGTGCCAATGAGACGATCAACGGCATGACATTGCCGATCTTCGGCATCGAACTGCCGCGGGCACGGCTCAACCCGCGTTACCTCACCGAAGCCATCATTCAGGCAAAGATGTATGACCCGGACGGTGCTGTTGAAGTCGGGTATCTCGATCAGGTCGTGGCGGCTGACAAGGTGCTGGAAACAGCAACCGGTATTGCTGCCCAGCTCGGTGAGTTGCCCAATGGTGCGTACGCCGCCAACAAGAAACTCATCCGTGCACAGACGATTGCGACGATTGAGGCAAGCCTCAAACGCTAGGTGTCCTGCCAGGTGCGGGTCTTTGCTGACCGGGGTGAGAACTCGCCGAACGTGAAGCGCATGGGCAGGGCATCGGGCCTGACCAGGCCGTGGTCGAGGGTGAAGCGCCATGCGCGGTCTGCGCCGGGGAACTGCTCAACGTCCGGGCCGCTCCAGATGATGTCGACGGTTCCTGCAAGGTGCACAAGCGTGCCGGTATCAAAGTCGGGAAACAACAGGCCAGCCCTGGGGTTCACCAGCAGGTTGCCCAGGGTGTTGAAGAAGTTATTGCCGGCGTAATCCGGGATTGTCAGAGCACGGTCATTTTCAACCTTCACGAAACCCGTAGCGCCGCCGCGGTGGGAAACATCCACTCCGACGCTGCCTGTGGGGCGGGCGTCCGGCTGTGTGGCGGAAGCAACAAAGAACGTGTCTGCCCGTTCAACAAGACGGCGAACATCACCTTCCAGCGATGTAACCGGGACCGGTGATTCCGGGTATGGGCTGTCCGGATCCCGGGTTTCCACCAGCGTGCGGGTCTGGATGTATTGCGGGCAATTCCCGAAGCTCTGATCAATCGACAGGCTGATGCCACGTTTGCTGTGGGCATCAACACGTGCTGTGAAACGATTGCGCCGGCGTGTTGCCAGTTCAATTCCCAGACCGCCGACGGGTGCGCTTTTGGACAGGGTCATGAGCGCGGGATCGGCTGCCGGTAAATGTGTTGAAAGCGTGAGGTGGCGGTCGTCGGGGCTTTGGACAAAGCCGGGCTTGCCAGCGAGGATTGTTGCCCAGGGCTGGCCGGACGGGTCCTGTGTGCCCAACACGATAAACGGCAGCTGTTGGTAGAAGTCCCGGTGTTCGTCAGGCATGTGATCGCGAATGAACTTCGCGCCGATAACGGACATGCGCTCATCAACTCCCAGCTTTTTCTGAATGGCGATCTCGCCGGCATGAAACGGCGATGTCTGATGTGGTTGTGTGGCTGAAGTCATGACTCTGCTCCGTCAGAAGTGTCCCGGCGGGGCGGCTGAGATACGGCCGCCCCGCTGAGAGACGCGGCTATGCGGCAAGGCCGATGGGTGTTGCCTTCATGGCAACGAAGCCCGGGAGGTCTTCAACGCGCTTCAACCAGGCGCGGATGTGCGGGTAAGGCTCCAGCGACACATCCCCCTCCGGCGCATGGGCGATGTAGCTGTATCCTGCGATGTCCGCGATGGTGACGCGGTCTGCGGCCAGCCAGCTGCGTGTCGCGAGTTCCTGTTCCATCACATCGAACAGCGCATAGGCCACGGTCTTTGTGCGCTCGTGGTCAAGCGGCGCCTTGAACACTGTGACGAGTCGGGCTGCGGCAGGGCCGAATGCGATAGGGCCAGCAGCCGCAGATAGCCAGCGCTGAACCTGTGCGGCATCGAGTGGTGCGGATGGCAGCCAGGTCTCATCGGCATATTTCTTCGCCAGGTAGACCAGGATGGCATTTGAATCGGCAACGATGACGCCATCATCGTCGATCACCGGCACCTGCCCAAAGCTGTTGAGGGCGCGGAACCCGTCTGACTTGTGGGCGCCTGCTGCCAGGTCAACGTCCACCAGTTCGTGGTCAAGGCCGAGAAGGGAGAGGAACAGCTGTACCCGATGGGCATGGCCTGAGAGTTCATGGCGATAGAGTTTGATCATTGGGACCGTCTTTCCTGTGCAATGCAGCCGGGGCGGCAGCTGCGTGAAACAACATGGGGACTGTGCTCGATCGTCAAATCATTGATAATCCAGATAAATGGATAAATACTGTCAACAAAATGAAGACAGTATGGGTGGCGAATGGATACGCTGGAGGCCATGCGGGTGTTTGCAGTGGTGGCGGAGCGGGGCAGTTTTTCGGAGGCGGCACGGCATCTGGGCATGTCCAAGGCGCTGGCCAGCAAGAAAGTCGCGCAGCTTGAGGAGCATCTGGGCGTTCGCCTGCTCAACAGGACAACCCGTCATGTGGGGCTGACGGAAACCGGAGCCGCCTACCGCGAAAAATGTGCCGCCCTTGTTGCCGAAGTCGATGAAGCCCATGACATGGTGCGCAGCCGTCATGGGGCACCGAGGGGGGTGCTCAAGGTGGCGGCGCCGCGTGCGTTCGGCGAAGATGTGCTGATACCGGCGATGGCCGCATTTCTGGAGGCCTATCCGGACATCTCGCTTGATCTCACGCTGGACGAACGGCGTGTAGACATCATCGGTGAGGGATACGATGTGGCGGTCCGGGTGGATGACATGCCGGACTCAAGCCTCATCGTCCGCAAGATCACCGACTTCCCTTATCTGATCTGTGCGTCACCCGACTATCTGGCGGAGTATGGCACGCCGCACCATCCTGATGATCTTGGACACCACAAATGTGTGCTCCTGTCATCCGTCACGCCGACGGGACACTGGAATTTCACGGTCGATGGCGAAACGCACCGAGCACTGGTACCGACGCGGGTGCGGGTCAATACCGCCCGCGGTGTTGCGACACTGGTGCGTGGCGGTCTGGGACTGGGGCTGTGTTTGTGGTCGACGGTGTGTGAGGACCTGGCGGATGGACGTCTGGTCCGGGTGCTGGAAGACTATGAGTATTATGACCGCCGCATCTATGCTGCTTACCCCCACAGTCGGCACCTGTCCGGCAAGGTGCGTGTCTTCGTCGATCATCTCATTGATCATTGCCGCACGGTCTAGGCACTGCTTCTCCTGCAGGTAATTGTGCGGCATCCACCCCGGCGCAACAATCTGCGAAACAGATATGAGGGTCCGATGACACTTGAACTGATCTCCCGCGGCACCGGTACGCCGGGACGGCCCAAGCTGCTGTTTCTGCACGGCGGGTTTCATGATGCGCGGTGTTGGGATCATCATTTTCTCCCATGGTTTGCGGCGCAGGGCTGGGCCGCCCACGCGATGAGTACTCGCGGCCATGGAAATAGCCCCGGAGACCTTGCAGCGGACAAGCCTGGTCTGGCGGATTTTGCTGACGACGTGAACGACATGATCAGGCAGCTTGGTGGCGATGTGGTGCTGATCGGCCATTCGCTCGGTGGGGTGCTTACGCAAATGGTCCGGGCACGGAATACATCCGTTGTCGGGGCAGTGCTGCTTGCGTCATCGCCGCTGCGCGCCCCGCTTGGCGTTGCGTGGCGTATGCTGCGGCAGTATCCGGTGGAACTGTTCAAGGCGCAGGTGTTTGGTGATTTTGAGGCCGGACTGCCGGCCTTCATCGCGTTTTTCTATGGCGACAATCTTGATGCGGAACTGAAAGCAAAATACGTGGGTGAGCTGTGCGGCGAATCTCCGCGTGCCATGGCCGAACTCTTCAAACGCAAGCCGCCGGAAACACCGGATCTTGATACACGGCCCGTGCTTGTGGTCGCCGGTCGCGACGATTGGTCCATCCCGATGAGCAACCAGGAATGGCTGGCCAGTACCTTTGAGGCTCCCCTGAAAATTGTTCCGGGTGCGCACAATCTCATGGTTGACCCGGCCTGGCAGGAAAGCGCGTCAGTCATTCATGAATGGCTGATGGAGCATATTGTAAACCACTGATGTAAAAGCGCGAATCTGCCATGCGGATTAGATGTTGCATTGCAGCGTAATTCGCGGTCCTCTGATGTACATAAACATCCAAAGTCTGAGCTGCGTGCTTGGGTATTGGAAAAAGAAGGCAGCACCCATGTTCAATCGTCTCGGCAAAATCGAAGAGGCAATGGCCGCAGCTGAAACCCATGAAGAATGGGCGCAGGCGGCGCTGGATCATGACGCCCAGACCGGCATGGACCGGTGGAAGCGCATGGATCAGACACGGCTCTATGACCATGTGGAAATCCGGTCCCGTCTTGACCGCCTGCGCGAGCTGCGCGCGCGTCATGACGATGTCGGGCTGCTGTTTGCGCTGAATGAAGGCATCCACGGCAATATGGGCGGCATGGGTAAGGGTGTGCTCTATACCCGCGCCAAATTCGGCACCAAGAAACTGATCTGTGACTATGTGGATGAGATCACATCCGCACTTGATCATATCGCTAATCTGGATACGGACGAAATCACGCTGGAAGAGAAGATCGATTTCTTCCGCCGCGCCAGCCATTGCTTTGGCCGTACGGCCTTGATGCTGTCCGGCGGTGGTATTCTCGGCAATTACCACATGGGTGTGGTCAAGGCGCTGATCGAGCACGATCTGTTGCCGACTGTCATTTCAGGCTCCAGTGCCGGGTCCATTGTTGCGGCTGTTATCGGCACCAACAGCGATGCCCAGCTCAAGCGGCTGATTGCAGATCCTGCCCTTGAACTGGAAGCCCGCCGCGAAGCCAGTTGGTTTGACCGCGCCCTGTGGGGACGCCATCCGCAGCTCGACATCCATGAAGTGGAGGAGATGATTGCGCGGCTGGTGCCCGATCTCACCTTCCAGGAAGCCTTTGAGAAGACGGGCCGTCACATCAATGTTTCTGTTGCGCCGGCCGAGATGCATCAGACATCGCGGCTGCTGAACGCCATCACGTCACCCAACGTCTATGTGCGTAAGGCAATCCTTGCTTCCAGTGCGGTCCCCGGCGTGTTCCCGCCGGTGATGCTGGAAGCCAAGACGGTTGCCGGGGAGCGCATTCCCTATCTGCCGACACGCAAATGGGTGGATGGATCCGTCCATGATGACCTGCCGGCAAAGCGGCTGATGCGGTTGTACGGGGTCAATCACTTCGTTGTTTCCATGGTCAATCCGCTGGTCATTCCGTGGCTGCGGGACCCGACGACCGAACGTGGGTTTTCCGCGATGATTTCCCAGCAGGCCGAGCGCTGGGTGAAGGAGATCATTCGCGGCAGTGTGTCGGTGACACAGACATTCACGCGGAACAATCCGCGGCTCAACTTCATCCTGTCGATGTTCTCGTCCATCGCGACGCAGACCTATACCGGCGATATCAACATCATTCCTGCGGCACGTCTGTTTGATCCGCGCAAGCTGCTGTCACATCCGACCCAGGAAGAAGTGATGTCGTTCGTGGAAGAAGGCGAGCGCGCGACCTGGCCGAAGATTGAGATGATCCGTGTCTGCACGAAGATCAGCAGCACGCTCGACCGCATTCTCGCTGACTATGATGCGATCGAGTTTGAGCATGCGCCTGACAAGGCACCGCGTCTCAAGGCTGAGCGGAGTGCGCGGTCCAGCACGCGGGGCCGGGCGTCGGCAACCGGTCGGCGGTCAACGGCGTCCAAGCCAAAGACGACCAAAGCCGCCGCCAAGACAAGTGCAAAATCCAAGTCATCGTCGCCACGGTCGACTGCCGCCTAGCCGCAGCTCTCAGCCCAGCGGCTTTGCCACCGGCATGCCTGCGTCCTGAATGTCGTCCTGCGTTTCGCGGAAAAACGCGCGGTACTTCGTGAAGGGTATGCGCGGGAAGGCGTGGTGCACGCCGTGATAGTTCTGCTGCACATAGGCCCAGGTCACCAGGGTATCGAGCCAGCGGGGAAACACGAACACGCGTGTGTTCTCGAACCGGGCGCGGGCCTTGTGGGGCGTATGCACTACATAGTCGAAGAGCAGGCCGAGTGTCATGGCCGCGAGCATGGCCGGGGTGAAGTATCCAAACAGCGCCAGCTTCCAGTCCACGAAAACAGCGATGGCAATCAGGGCGATGGTTGAGATCGTCGTGTCGCGCAGGCCGATCCAGTAGGCGCGGCGCATGCGCTTATCATCCCAGTGGCGCTGACAGAAGAGGAAGTAGCCGTTGAAGATGGTCATGCTACGCAGGAGGGTCATCAGCCAGTTTGACCCCTTTACCCAGTGGTCCGGGTCATGCTCGGGATCATTTGTGTTGCGGTGATGGGTGAGGTGGATCGTGCGGTGCATCTCGTAGGAATGCGAGAGGAAGAACGCCGACAGCGTGCCGATGGCGCGGTTGATCCACACCAGATCCTGACGGTTGCCGGTGATGTTCTGGTGCACGGACTCATGCAGGGCGGTGTAGCTGAGATAGACGCAGACATAGACCGTGATCGCGACGGCCCAAAGCGGCATCGTGCCCAGGGCGCCGAGGGTCATGACCGCGATGATGACGGCAGCCGAACCCAGCGACAGGGCGATGGTCTGCCAGACAATGCCGCCGATCATGGCATGGGCGGTGGCGGCCATGGCGTCGCTGTGTGGTTTGAGCTCCGGGAGCATCCTCGTCCTCCGATCCAACCAGATATAACGCCAATATAGACCGTTATAAGGGCCGGGCCGGTGAATATTTGTTGCGCCGCGGTAAGTGCTGACGGGCGCAACGGCATTTTCCCCGGCTATCGGGCAAGGCTGCCGGCAGGATAGCTGTCATGCGGTCAGACGGCCCATGCTGATTTGCCGGGTGTCCTGGGGACCGGTAAGGATTGGGGGACAGAAACTTACTGAGAAAAATACCTACAGGGAGATCAGGGATGGCTGATGCAATTGAGGCCCCTCGTTTTTCGTCTGACCTCACCGGGCGCGTGGCGCTGGTGACGGGCACCACGTCGGGACTGGGCAAAAGGTTTGCCCATGTGCTGGCGCAGAGCGGGGCCAAGGTCATTCTGACCGGGCGCCGGGTGGAGCGGCTTGAGGAGGTCAAGGCGCAGATTGAAGGTCTGGGCGGTGAAGCGATTGCCCTGCCGCTCGATATGACGGATGCGGACAATATCAAGCAGGTGGTGGCTGATGCGGAAGCGGCATTCGGCACGGTCGATATCCTGATCAACAATGCCGGGGTGCCGGACGCGCAGCGCGCCCACAAGATGGAGGTCGATCTCATCGACCGGGTGATCGATACCAATCTGCGCGGGCCGTACATTCTTGCAGCGGAAGTCGCCAAGCGTCTGATCGCGGCGGAGAAGCCCGGACGTATCGTCAACATCGCATCGGTCGCGGCCTACCGCTATGACGGCAATGGGGCGGCGCTCTACTCCATCACCAAGCGCGCCATCGCGCGGATGTCGGAAGCCCTTGCGGTTGAGTGGGCGCGCTACAACATCAATGTGAACGGGATCGCGCCGGGAGCGTTCATGACCGAGATGCTGGAAGGCATGCTTGAGCGCATGGGTGATTTCTCGAAGCACTTTCCGCGCAAGCGCATCTGCACAGCCGAGCAGATGGATTCAACATTGCTGTTCCTCCTGTCGCCTTCTTCCGAGTGCGTCACGGGCACGGTTATCACAGTAGATGACGGCCAGGGCGGCCGGTAGGGAGTACCTCACATGACGGCAATCAATCAGGACCAGAAGGAATTCTGGAACGGCGCCGGCGGCTCAAGCTGGGTGTCCGGCCAGGAAGAGATGGACCGGTTCCTGTCTCCGTTCACGGAGCAGCTCATGACGCACGCCGTCCCGGCAGCAGGCGAACGGGTTCTGGATATCGGCTGCGGGACCGGGGACACATCACTGCGCGCTGCAACGGCAGTTGGTACATCGGGGCATGTCCATGGCGTCGACATTTCCCAGCCGATGCTGGATCTCGCCAAGACCCGTGCCGCGAGCGCCGGCGCGGCACAGGCGACATTCGCCGTGGCAGACGCCCAGAGTGAGCAACTCGGGGACGCGGCTGATCTGGTGATCTCCCGCTTCGGGGTCATGTTCTTTGAAGAGCCGGTGACGGCGTTCAAGAACATTCATGCTCACACCAAGCCCGGTGGGCGTATGGTGTTCATCTGCTGGCAGCCGGTGCGTGAAAATGAATGGGTGCATATCGGCCTGGGCGTGGCCAAGAAGCATGTTGAGTTTCCGCCGCCGCCGGACCCCCATGCGCCGGGGCCATTTGCCTTTGCAGACATTGACCGCACGCTGGGCATCCTGGGGGATGCAGGCTGGAAGGACGCGTCCGCCGAGCCTTTCTCCACCCGGCTCAATCAGGGCAGCTCGGCCCGGGACGGTGCTGAAAGCCTGATGCTGCGCGGTCCGATTTCGCGGGTGATGATGGACAAGACGGACGCCGAGAAAGAGGCCGTCCTGTCTGACCTTGCGGACGCCATGGAAAGCAAGATGGTCGACGGTAAGGTCATGCTTGGCGCGGGCGTCTGGATTGTTTCCGCAACGGCCTGATCCAGGCCGGGTTTCCGCCGCCCGCGGGTGAGACCCCCTGTCGCATCAGGGCTTTGTTGTCTCCTCTGGTCTAAATATGTATCCTATATGCATAATTAGATCAGAGGTGGTCCCTTGCGACTTACTACTCAGACAGATCTGGCTTTGCGGGCCCTGACATATCTTGCGTTTCATGGTGACCGGCTGGTGACAGTCGGCGAGATCGCCGAGCGCTTCGAGGTCTCGCAGAACCATCTGACCAAGGTTGTAAACGCGCTTGGTCATCTTGGGGCCGTCCACTCCGAGCGCGGGCGCTATGGCGGCCTCAGGCTGGCCACGACCGCGTCGGATATTTCCATCGGTGCGGTCGCCCGCGCGCTGGAGCACAATCATGCGCTGGTCGAGTGTTTTCCCGGCGGCGCGGACCAGTGCCTTATTTCGCCGACCTGCCGATTGAAGGGCGTGCTTGCGGAAGCGCAGGAGGCGTTCTTTGCCGTTCTTGACGGCTACACCCTCAAGGATCTCACCCATCGCAACCCGGCGCTGCGACAGCTGATGGAGGCGGCATGACCCGGACGCAACTGAGAAGTGCCGAAGAGCGGCGCAAGGACATTCAGGACACGGCCGCGGCGCTTGGCATTGATGATGCCTATATCGATCTGCTGGTTGAAACCTTCTATGAGCGCGTGCGTGCGGACGCGACCCTCGGACCGATCTTTGACACAGCCATCGGCGACAACTGGGGACCGCATCTCGCAACCATGAAAAACTTCTGGGCGTCGGTGGCGCTCAATGCCGGGCGGTACTCGGGCAAGCCGGTGCCGGCGCACAAGAAGCACACGACCATTCAAAAGCAGCATTTCGATATCTGGCTGTCGCTGTTCCGGGCTACGCTGGAAGATACGGCGCCCAAGCCCGCCACGGTTCTTTATTTCATGGAGCGGGCGGAGCGTATTGCCAAGAGTCTCCAGCTGGCCCTGTTCGGTATTCCCGGGCTCGAACTGCCCCGGGTATAGGCATGACTTCAGGAGACGTGCACCATGGCTCACCTGCCCGACGGTGTTTCAAAATACTCAGAGACGCCTGAGTTCACACAGGACACAGTCCCTGAAAAACTCACCCGTCACCATGATACCAAGGACGGGACATGGGGCCGGCTGGTGGTGCTCGAGGGGGCGCTCACCTATGTGGTGCCCGGCCCGCCGGAGGAACGTCAGGAGGTGATGCCCGGGTCACCGGCGATCATAGAGCCGAAGCTTCTGCACTATGTCGCCATAGACGGACCGGTCCGCTTCAAGGTCGAGTTCCTGAAGTAGCTTTCCTGCGCGCCTAGAGTCCGCCCAGGTCACAGCCGCGTTCTTCCAGAATAGGTTTCAGCTCACGATAGGCCGGCATGTTCTTGTGCAGCGGGATCGACGGGTGCAGGTGGTGGATGATGTGATACTCCATCCCCATCGCCATGATGTTGCCGAACCGGTACTTGAAAGCGCGGGTGTCCTTGTAGCGCCCCGTCTGTTCGCCGGGATGATGCGGTGCCCAGCTCAGCAGCAGCGAGATGTAGGTCACGCCCACATGGCGGGGCAACCACCACAGCAGCAGGGCTTCCAGTGCGAAACCGCTCCAGGCGAGCGCCGTGAGCGTTCCCCAGAAGACCAGGTTCAAAACCAGTGCTTCGAGGCGCGCTTTGGCAGCTGCTTCGCCCCCAATCCGGTCCAGTGCTGCTGCGTAGGCCGCGTTCTGACCGGCGCCACTGCGTGCAATCCGCGACCGCACGGATGTCAGGATTGCATCCCACCAGCCTTTGGCCGTTACGCCATAGTCCGGGTCCAGTTCAGGATTGTTGGTGTGGGCATGATGTTCAAGGTGGGTCAGACGGGCCGTTTTGTAGGGCAGCACCAGCGGGATGGTAGAGACATATCCCACCAGCTCATTGAGCCACCGCAGGCGTGTGTTGGGCCGGGCGATGTTGTTGTGCTGCGCCTCGTGGGAGGGCAGGTAACAGATGGTGACGCACAGGGTTGCGAGAATGAAGCCCGCCCATAGGGGCAGTGCCCCTGTCATCACCAGAGGCCAAAGCGACAGCCAGACCGCGAAATTGCCAAGACCCCAGACAACAATACGCCAGGGCGTGCCGCCGATGTACTTCTTTGCAATCTCGAATTCGAGTTTGCGTAGCTCCGCATCGCGCTCGCGTGTCAGTGTTGTGGTGCTCATATCCAGCTCCCCCGCACAAGGGCGTAACTGCCCCAGCCAATGCCGATGGCAAGCCCGACGGTGATGGGTGCGAAGCCGAAGGGCTGGGTAATCCCGGCAACGGTCATGAGTTCCGCCATGACGGGCGCCATGAAGCCGATGCCGAAGAGAAGCGGGCCGATGGAAAACAGGAATTTCAGGGTACTGAAGAACGCGGTGCTCATGCGGCCCCTCCTTTCTGTGGTGCGCTGCCGCTGTGCGGCGCGATGACGATGTCGATTACCTCCTGGCCGACCGCTGCAGGGTCGCGGCCGTCAAGAAGGCGTTTGTCGCGGGTGTCGGTGAGGATCCGGGCTATTCCCTCTGCAGCGGCAGTTGAAAACAGCACGGCGATTTCCGGATCATGGCCGGGCAGCCAGCCGACCGCCTGCGCGGCCCGGCCGGCCTCCAGCAAGCGGTCCATGTAGGATGTGTGCAGGGCCTCAAGGTTGTCGTTCATCTTGTTGCGAACTTCGGGATGGAACATGGCTCGGAAATAGGCCGGGCGTTCCAGCGCGAAGGCGACCAGCGCCTTGCCGATGGCGTTGTAACGCGCCATGGGATCGGTACCTGCGGCCTCCATGGCTGTGTCCAGTTCCGTCACCACGCGCGTGTAGCTTTCCTCCGCGAGTGCGGAAAGGAGCGCTGCCTTGTCCTTGAAATGGCGGGCGGGCGCTGAGTGCGAAACGCCGAGATCGCGTGCCAGGGCCCGCAGACTGAGCTTCTCGATGCCCTCTCCCGCAATCACTTCAGCGGCACGCTGAAGCAGGTCCTGGCGCAGGTTTCCGTGATGGTAAGACACAGCGACTCCTCATGTTGTCGCTGTCTACATAAGGTGCCGGCGTTATGTTGTCAATGTCTACATGGAAGCCTGTCAGGCACTTAGCGGCTGACCGGGCTGCCGGCCTGCAGAATATGGGAGAAATTGGCGGCCGGGTCCGCCAGCACGGCGATGTCATCCAGTGGGTTGCTGTTAGCGATCACGATGTCGCCTGCGGCCCCCGGTGCCACAACGCCGATGGTGCCTGTCAGCCGCATGAGTTCGGGGTTCACCACATACATGGCGTGGAGGATTTCCGCCGGTGACAGGGCTTCCGCGCGGATCGTGAACTCCCGGTTCTGCATCCCCTGTGTTTCGCCGATCAGGTCGGTGCCGAAGCCCATGGTGACGCCCGCCTGCTTGGCGATCTCAAGGGAGGCGATGCCCGCTTCAGCCACCACCCGGTTCTTGTCGATATTCGTCTGCGGCAGGCCCAGTTGTTTGCCGACCTCCTGCATGGCCAGATAGGTCACGAGTGTCGGCACCAGCACGGCGTCTGCCTCGGCCATCTCCTTGGCGGCCACCATGTCGATAAGGTTGCCGTGCTCGATCGTGTGGACGCCATTCTCCACGGCCATGGAGATGGACTGCGGGCTATAGGCGTGGGCCGCCACATAGGTGTGCCGATGCTCTGCTTCCTGCACCACCGTGCGGATTTCTTCCGGCGTGTACTGAACCGAGTCCAGCGGGTCAGACGGTGTGGCAACCCCGCCGGAGACGTGAATCTTCAGGAAGTCGACACCATCGCGCAGATTGTGCCGCGCTGCCTTGCGGACCGCCTCGACCCCATCCGCCACAATACCAAATGCCGTGTGGCGCATTTCGCAGGCGCAGGTGGGCACGGCGCGCGGCCCGCCTTCCGCATCCGCATGGCCGCCGGTCTGAGACAGCATCCGGCCTGCGTGAAAAATGCGCGGGCCGGGAATGGCGCCGGTGCGGATGGCGCGCATCAGGCCTGAGACATCGCCCCCGATGTCGCGCACGGTCGTGAAGCCCCGTGCCAGTGTTTCACGGGCGAGCTTCGTCATGGCGATGCCGTACTCGACTTCCGTCCAGGTCGCCAGACGGCTGAAGTCCAGTGTGGCCAGGCGGAAATGCACATGGGCGTCAATGAGCCCGGGCAGAACGAACTGACCCTTTGCATCGATCTCGAGGTCAGCGGTGCCCTTTGTGTCAGGCCCCACATCCACGATCACCCCGTCTTCAATGGTGACGGTCGCCTCCCCGCCCATCTGCATGGTGGCGGTATCGAGAATGTGGCCGTTGCGAATGAGTGTTCTCATGAATGTCCCGGTGCCTGTGGCGGCGTCAGATCCTGCGCCGCTTGCTTCTTGTGACTTCTGCGCCAAGTTTAACGCAAACATATGAGAAAGCAGCGCCCATGCTAACGACCCTTGAAAAGCTCACCACGGACTTCCAGCGCGATGGTGATGCCACGATTTATACCCTCACGGACGACTGGCTGCAGGGCCGCGCCGCATTCGGCGGCCTGGTTGCCGCGCTGGGCCTCATGGCGGCGCGTCATCTGGCAAGCTCTGACCGGCGGCTGCGGGCGCTCCAGACCACATTCGTGCGGCCGTCCGGGCCCGGCCCGCTGCGGTTTGAACCGTCGATGGAGCGCGACGGGCGGAACCTGACACAGATCCGCGCCATCGGGTTTCAGAATGAGGAACGGGTGGCCACGACGCGCGCCATTTTCGGGTTGCCGCTGGACAGTGTTGACCGGGTGCCGCCGCCCTCTCCGCCTGCAGATACGCCGGGTCCCGAGACGATTGAGTCCGCCCCTTATGTGGATGGGCTGATGCCGAAGTTTCTGCAGCATTTCGAGTTCCGCTGGGTGCGCGGGGCGATCCCCTATTCCGGCTCTTCCGAGACTGACAGTCTCACCTGGCTGCGGGCGCGCGATGGGCAGATCGGCATCGAAGAGCTCAGCGTGCTGTTTTCCGACGCCATCCCCTCCCCCGCCATCGGCGTGATGCCGGGTCTCGCCAAGTCCAGCACCGTGGCGTGGTCCGTGTCCCTGTTCGAGCCGCCCAAGCCGGTGGATGAAAGCGGCTGGTGGCTGATCCATACGCGGCTGACGTCGCTGCGCGACGGCTATGGCCATCACGTCACGACTCTGTGGACGCCGGAAGGCCAGGCGGCTGCCGTCAGCGAGCAGACGCTCGCAGTCTATCCGTAAGTGGAGGACTTATGGCGAACCTCCCTGACAAGTCGTGGCTTCTGGCCCGCGTGGGTGCCGGGCGTGATGCGTGGCGCAACAGTGTACGCCCGCCGCAGGTCGAGCCGGTATCAGACGGTGAGGAATCCGTCTGGGACTACCCCCGTCCGCCGGAACTACGGCAGGCCATGGGGCCGGTGCGGGTGGAGCATGCCGGTCAGGTGATTGCCCGCAGCGACCGGGCTTTGCGCGTGGTTGAGACCGCCGGTGCGCCTGTCTATTTCGTGCCGCCGGAAGATGTCCTGGATGGGGTGTTGCGCGAAACCGACTATGTCACCGTGTGTGAGTGGAAGGGCGCGGCGGTCCACTATGATCTCGTGGTATCCGGCGCGCGCGTGGAGCATGCAGCCTTTGCCTATCCCGATCCGCTGGATGATCTTGATCTGGGCATGGCCCGCATCGCCGGGTGGATTGCGTTCTATCCGGCGCGGGTGGATGCCTGCTTTGTGGGGGATGAAAAGGTGAGGCCCCAGCCGGGCGGGTACTACGCCGGCTGGGTGACCTCTGCCATCAAGGGGCCGATCAAGGGATCTGCGGGGACGCAGAACTGGTGATCGGCAGTCCTGGCGTTCTCTATGCTGCCGGCTTCACGGGAATGCGCAGATAGGTGGTGCCGTTGTCGTCTGCGGGTGGCAGATGGCCGGCGCGGATGTTGACCTGCACCGAGGGCAGCAACAGCTTGGGTGCGGGTAGAGACTTGTCGCGCGCCTCTCGCATGGCGACAAAGTCCGCCTCGGTGGTGCCGTTGTGCACATGGATGTTGCGGGCGCGCTGGTCGACCACGGTGGTTTCCCAGGCGTGGAGCGTGCGGCCGTCCGCCGGCAGATAGTCATGGCACATGAAGAGGCGGGTTTCAGGCGGCAGGGCCAGAATGCGCTGGATGGACTGGTAGAGAGTTCTTGCATCGCCGCCGGGGAAGTCCGTACGCGCCGTGCCGTAGTCCGGCATGAAGAGGGTGTCGCCGACAAACACCGCGTTGCCGATCCTGTATGAAATGCAGGCCGGGGTGTGGCCGGGAGTGTGCATCACTTCGACCTCAAGGTTGCCGATGCTGAAATGTTCCCCGTCGGCCAGCAGCAGATCGAACTCGGCGCCGGTGCCGCTTACATCCTGGGCGCCGAAGACGGGCGCAAAGATCGACTGTACATCGGTGATGTGTTCGCCAATGGCAATGCGGGCACCGGTAGCCTCCTTGAGATAGGGCGCGGCGGACAGATGGTCCGCGTGGGCATGGGTCTCCAGTATCCATACGATTTTGAGGCCGTGTGTCTCGGCGGCGGCCAGCATCTCATCTGCTGTCTTTGTGTGGATGGCACCGCTGGCGTGATCGTAGTCGAGCACCGGGTCGATGATGGCGGCTTCCGGGCCGTCCTCGGCCCAGACGAGATAGCTGACCGTATTGGTTTGAGGATCAAAGAAGGCCTCAATCTGCGGATCGGGAATCATTACGCACTCCACTTACTGACTGTGTTACCTACTTGACTAATATATTAGTGATCTCTAATTTAGCAATATCTAATACAAGGATGCGACAATGACGACCACCACAGCGCCCGGAGCCGGTGAAGCTCAGGACATGGCAGCGAAAGCGGCGGAAGCAGCTGCTTTCATCAAGGCCATGTCCAATGAGCGGCGGTTGCTTGTGCTGTGCCGGCTGATTGAAGTCGGTGAAGCGTCGGTTGGGTCGCTCGCTGAGGATGTCGGGCTGTCGCAGTCCGCCCTCTCCCAGCATCTCGCGATCTTGCGGGACGACGGCATGGTCGACACCCGCCGCGAGGCGCAGTCCATCCTCTACCGCATCAGCGACAGCCGCGTGGAGCGGCTGGTGATGCTGCTGCACGACATGTTCTGCGGGCCGGTAGGGCCTGCCGCCAAAAAGGGACGCACGAAATGACACTTCATCCGCTGACACCCGAAGATGCCCATCTCATGGTTTCCAAAGGCACGCGCCTGATCGACGTGCGTGAGCGCGACGAACATCTACGCGAACGCATTGCCGGCGCGCAGTGCGTTCCCGTGTCCACCCTGCCGCGCGAGATTGAGACGGAGGGCGACGACATCATTTTCCATTGCCGGTCCGGTGCCCGCACTCAGGCCCATGCGGCGCATCTCGCCGCCAGCATTCCTGGCAAGGCTTATGTACTCGAAGGCGGCCTTGATGCCTGGAAGAAGGCAGGTCTTGATGTGGAGCGCACACCCAAAGCGCCGCTTGAGATCATGCGCCAGGTGCAGATGACCGCCGGCGGCCTGGTGATGCTGGGCATTCTTCTTGGCTTCACGGTCGCGCCCGGCTTTTTCGGTCTATCGGCCTTTGTCGGCGCCGGTCTGTTCTTTGCCGGTGCGTCGGGCTGGTGCGGCATGGCGAAGCTTCTGGCGGTCATGCCCTGGAACCGGATGCCTGCTGCCCCTGAAAGCCAGACGGCCAGAGCATAGACATGTTCGCAGACCTGCTGGCTTTGCTGATGGCTGATCCGGCCATGCTGGCGCTCGGTGCCATTGCCGGTGTGCTGGTGGGTTTCGTGCTTGGCCTTGTCGGCGGCGGTGGGTCCATTCTGGCCGTGCCGCTGCTGCTCTACGTGGTCGGCGTCGGGACGCCACATCTGGCAATCGGGACGGCGGCCGTCGGTGTAGCGGCCAACGCGGCCAGCGGGCTTGTGGCCCATGCGCGGGCGGGTACGGTCAAATGGCGTTGCGCCATGGTGTTTTCGCTTGCCGGCATTGTGGGCGCGTATGCCGGGTCCAGCATCGGCAAGGCCATTGACGGCCAGGCGCTGCTGGCGGCGTTCGGTGGCGCGATGATCCTCATTGCCATATGGATGCTGGTGCCCAGGCGTGGGGAAGACAAGCCGGATGTCCGCCTCACGCTGAAGACCGCACGTGAGTTGCTGCCACGTCTTGTTCCGTTCGGCTTTGGTGCCGGTACAGCGGCTGGTTTCTTCGGCATTGGTGGTGGTTTTCTGATTGCCCCGGGCCTCATGGCTTCGACCCGCATGCCCATGCAGATCGCTGTCGGCACGTCGCTTGTGGCTGTGCTCGCATTCGGTGCCACAACGGCGGCCAACTATGCAGTCTCCGGACTGGTCAACTGGCCGGTGGCGGGCGCGATGATTATCGGCGGCGCTGTGGGTGGATTTGTCGGACAGAAGGCCTCAAGCGCCCTCGCCGCCCGGCGCAACCTTCTCACCCAGGTCTTCTCCGCCCTCGTCATGATCACCGGCGCCGCCATCATCTGGCAGGCCATATAAAAAACGCCCGGCCCTCGGGTGAGGAGCCGGGCGCAGTCACTGCACGTAAATGCCAGCGTCTAGAGGGCGTGCAGTTTGACCGGAAGAGATGTGTATCCCTTCACGAAGTTGGAGTGCGTCAGTACCGGGTCGCCGGTGACTTCAACACGGGAGAACCGCTTCAGGATTTCTTCCCAGAGAATGCGCAGCTGAAGCTCACCGATACGGTTGCCCATGCAGCGGTGAATGCCGAAGCCGAATGACAGATGCCGGCGGGCATTCTTGCGCTCGATATTGATTGTGTCGGGATCATCGAAGATCGCCGTGTCGCGGTTGCCCGAGGCGTACCACATCACCACCTTGTCACCCTTGCGGATCTGCTTGCCGCCCAGGACCGCATCCTGCAGCGCCGTGCGCCGCATGTGCGACAGGGGCGTCTGCCAGCGGATGATCTCCGCCACGGCGTTGTCGATGAGGTCCGGATCCTTCACCATCTTGGCGAACTCAGCCGGGAACAGGTTCATGCCGAAGATGCTGCCGGACATGGAGTTTCGCGTGGTGTCGTTGCCGCCCACGATCAGCAGCGCCAGATTGCCCATGAATTCTTCCGGCGGCATCTTTGCCATGGCCGGGCTGTGGGTCATCATGGTCAGGAGATCGATGCTGTCCGGATTATCGAGCCGGCTCTTTTGAAGCTCGACGAAATATGCGGCCATCTCGTTGAGTTCAGCGACGCGAGCTTCCTGATTTTCGACAATGTCCGACTCGGGTTCCGCAGTAATCACATCCGACCAGCGGGTGAGCTTGTGGCGGTCTTCAAACGGAAAATCGAACAGGGTGGCCAGCATCTGTGTTGTCAGTTCGATTGAAACTGTCGGCACCCAGTCGAACTCTTCGCCGATCGGCAGGCTGTCCAGCAGGTTTACCGTCCGTGTCCGGATGATGTCGCCGAAATGCTGAAGATTGTTCGGGTTGGTGATGCCATTCACAGATTTACGCTGGTCGTCATGCTTCGGCTGATCCATTGATATGAAGCTGGCGGACTTGTAGTTGGTTTCCGGATCAATCGCGATCCGGTCGTCGATGACGATCCCGCCGTAGTCCGCTTCTGACGAATAGACGGCGTGGTTGGTATCCACTGCCATGATGTCTTCATAGCGTGTGACGGACCAATAGGGCCCGTAGGTGCTCTCCGCGCAGTAATGCACCGGGTCTTCCCGGCGCATCTTTTCGAAGATCGGGAAGTACTCGTAGTTCAGCCAGATGTCCGGGTCAGCAATGTTGGTTGCACTGGTAAGTTCAACATCTGTTGTCGGCGTGTGTGTAAAAGCCTGACTCATCTCATTGGCCCCCTAGAGCGCATGCAGTTTGACGGGAAGGGACACATATCCCTTGACGAAATTGGAGTTGGTGAGCTCCGGATCGCCGGTCACTTCAATGCGCGAGAAGCGCTTGAGCACCTCTTCCCACAGGATGCGCAGTTGCAGTTCACCGATGCGGTTGCCCATGCAGCGGTGAATGCCGAAGCCGAAGGAGAGGTGCCGGCGGGCATTCTTGCGGTCGATGATGATCTTGTCCGGATCGTCAAAGATCGCCGTGTCGCGGTTGCCGGACACGTACCACATCACCACCTTGTCACCCTTGCGGATCTGCTTGCCGCCGAGGATGGCATCCTCAAGGGCCGTGCGGCGCATATGCGCCAGCGGTGTCTGCCAGCGGATGATTTCGGCGACCGCATTGTCGATGAGCGACGGGTCGGCGACCATCTTGTCCCACTGGTCCGGGAACAGGTTCATGCCGAAGACGCCGCCGGTCATGGAATTGCGGGTGGTGTCATTGCCGCCGACGATCAGCAGCGACAGGTTCCCCAGAAATTCTTCCGGCGGCATGTTCGCCATGGCCGGGCTGTGAGTCATCATCGTCAGCAGGTCAATGTTGTCCGGCTTGTCGATGCGGCTTTGTTGCAGGTCGCTGAAGTACGCCGCCATTTCCATCAGCTCTTCAATGCGCTGCTGCTGGGTCTCTACGACGCCGGAGCCGGGCTCTGCGGTTGAGACATCCGACCAGCGGGTGAGCTTGTGGCGATCCTCGAAGGGAAAGTCGAACATCGTCGCCAGCATCTGCGTGGTCAGCTCGATGGAGACGGTCGAGACCCAGTCAAACTCCTCACCTACCGGCAGGCTGTCCAGCAGATTGGCTGTCCGGGTCCGGATGATGTTGCCGAAGTGCTGAAGGTTGTTGGGGTTGGTGATGCCGTTGACGGACTTGCGCTGCTCGTCGTGTCTGGGCTGGTCCATGGCGATGAAATTCACCGCCTTGAAGTCATTCTCCGGGTCGTTCTGGATGCCGTCATCAATGATGATGCCGCCCAGATGCGCGTCCGACGAATAGACGTGATGGTTGGTGTCCACGGCCATGATGTCTTCGTAGCGGGTGACCGACCAGTAGGGGCCATAGCGGCTGTCAGCGCAGTAATGGACCGGGTCTTCGGCGCGCATCTTCGCGAAGATGGGCAGGTACTCGTAGTTCCTCCACAGCTCCGGGTCAGCAATGTTGGTCTTGCTGGTCAGCTCCGGTGCGGTGGTGGGTGTGTCTTTGAATGCCTGGCTCATTGGTCATGTCCTCTCCAGAAAGCGGCGGCGCTCATTTACTCGCGGCGCTGCCTACTCATTAATGCGTAGCGTAGCTCCGCATTCAAAGGCTCTGCAAGGGCAAATATGCGGGTCGCAGGCGGGATGAGGGCTCGCCTGGCTGAAATCGTGCCTTGAAATCGCGGCTCTGCGATGGTTTCTGGCCTGCGTATTCGCATTGGAAACCTTATGGGAGCCGCTGATTTTGGCCCTGCGCGCCGCTGCATATGACGCCCTTTTCGGCGATGACGAAGGCCGCGTGTGCCGCGACATCCCTGAAAGCGCCTGCAACGCGCAGCCGGAGAATGTGTCGGCCCATCTCATCAGTCTGGCGGCCACCAAGGCCGGTGACGGTCTGTCCGACCCCAAGCTTATTCTTGCCTGGGTGCTAAATGCGCTTGGTGCGCCGGCCTTCCTGATCGGTCTGCTTGTCCCGCTGCGCGAGGCGGGGGCGCTGGTGCCGCAGCTGTTTGCGGCCGGCGCCATCCGCGCGATGCCGGTGCGCAAATGGGCGTGGGCTGTCTCGAGCCTCATTCAGGGCATCTGCGTGGCGGCCATGGGGGCTGTGGTTCTCATCTTTGATGGTGTGGCCGTCGGCTGGATCATTATCGGTCTGCTAGCGGTCTTTGCGCTGGCGCGGTCTGTCGCATCAGTCGCCTACAAGGATGTGCTCGGTAAGACAGTCTCCAAAGCCAAGCGCGGCACGACTACGGGGACGGCAGACAGTATTGCCGCCTTCATTGTGCTGGCGTTCGGGCTGGCGCTGTCGTTTGGTGTGCTGGCGCGATCCGTTGAGGTCGTGTCCGCCGCCCTGTTCATTGCAGGCGGGTGCTGGATTGTCGCCGCTGCGATCTTCACCACCCTGCGTGAAGAACCCGGTGCAACGGAAGGCGGTGGCAATGCCATTGAAACAGCGATGGCGCATCTGTCGCTGCTGCGTGAGGACACTCAGCTGCAGCGCTTCATTGCAACGCGTGGCCTGCTGATCGCAACCGGTCTGGCGCCGCCCTATCTCGTCACCCTCGTTGCCCAGCGTGGCGGCACGGACCTGTCGCAGCTGGGGCCGTTCATTGTGGCATCGGGTCTTGCTGCCGTGCTGAGTTCCTATTTCTGGGGGCGGCTGTCGGACCGGTCATCAAGGCGGGTGCTGATCTATTCCGGCCTGCTTGGCTGCGTTGCCATGCTGCTGGCGCTGGGTGTTACGTTTCTGGCGCCTGCATGGGTTATCGCCTATGCAATGGCCAGTGTCCTCTTTGTACTGATGATCGCATACAAGGGTGTGCGGCTGGGCCGGTCGACGCATATTGTTGATATGGGATCAGTGGAAACACGCGCGGCGTATACAGCGCTTTCCAATAGCGTCGTCGGTGCCCTGCTGCTGGCGGCGGCTGCCTTTGGCGCTGTGGCATCCCTGGCTGGCACATGGGTGGTGATTGCTGTATTCGCTTGCATGTGCGCGGGGGCGGCCATCGTTGCTGCGGGTCTTGAAGAGGTGCAGCAATCATGAGTGCGGGCAACAAAATCGGCTGGACGCCACCGACGGATTTGACCGAGCGGGTGAAGCTGGCGCTGGTGCCGCCGTCGCTTGATATTCGTCGCCGGGTGAACCGTGAGCTGCGCAAGGGGGAACCGGAGTTTGGTCTCGTTCCCTTCTTGTGTGCGGCTGACAAGGACGCGATTGATATCGGTGCCAATCGCGGTGTCTACACCTGGTGGATGGCGCGCAGCGCCAAGCATGTGCATGCCTTTGAACCCAATCCCAAGATGCTGGGTATCCTGAACCGGGTGCTGCCGGCAAACGCGACAAGCTACGCCGTCGGGCTGTCGGACAGCGAGGGTGACGCCGGTCTGTTCATCCCCCAGCGCCGCAAAGGCTATTCCAATCAGGGCGGCTCGCTGTCCACCCGCAAGGCCGAAATTCCCCATGGCGAGGTCACGGTGCAGACGCGCACGCTGGACAGCTACGATTTGCGCAATATCGGGTTCGTCAAGATCGATGTCGAAGGGTTTGAAGCCCCTGTTATTGCCGGCGCGCGCGAGACACTGAAGCGCGAGCGGCCAAACCTTCTGATCGAGCTGGAAGAGGCGCATACCGGAGAGCCAATCGAAGACATGCTGGATGAGATTGGTGGCATGGGATTTCAGGGCTTTTTCATGCGCCGAGGTCAACTGACCTCGCTAAAACACTTTGACCCGGACGCGCATCACCGGTCTGCGCCGGGCAAGGCGGACTATGTCTTCAATTTCATCTTCATTCCGGCCTGAGCGTTAGGTGCCTGGGGTTTCCTGCAGGTTTTCCCAGGCACGTTTACCTCGTCCGGCGCAAAAAGCGTGCTTTGGCGCGCCAATGTGCTAAGAGGCGCTGTTGCCCTCTCTCCATGTCTTTCCGGGAGCCTTAGCCTGTGGCTGACACGCCTCAAAGCCTCGCATTATCGGCCGTTGTGCCGGTCAAGAACGAGGCGGAAAACATCCTGCCACTCGTGACCGAGATCGACGCCGCCCTCAAGCAGACAGGTGAGGCGTATGAGATCATTTATGTGGATGACGGCTCCGACGACACGACCCCGCAGAAACTCATCGAGACCCAGGCCACGTTTCCAGCCCTGCGAATCATCACGCACTCAAACAGCTGCGGCCAGAGCCGGGCAGTTGCCACCGGCGTACGGTATGCCCGGGGGCGGATGATCGTGACGCTGGACGGTGACGGTCAGAATGTGCCCGGAGATATTCCGGGCATGTGGGCAAAACTTGAGGGTGCTGAAGATCTGATGGTTGCGGGCCGCCGGATGAAGCGCCGTGATATCTGGATAAAGCGCATCTCGTCGCGGCTGGCCAACCGTATTCGCGCCCGTCTGTTGCGGGATGATACGCCTGATACCGGCTGTGGATTGAAACTGTTCCCCCGGGATGCATTTCTTGAGTTGCCCTATTTCAATCACATGCACCGGTTCCTGCCCGCGCTCATGCAGCGGCATGGCTACCGGGTGATCAATCATGATGTGCAACACCGCTTCCGCGAACATGGCACGTCGAAATACGGCACGCTGGACAGGCTGGCCGTCGGGATCTTTGATATCTTCGGCGTCATGTGGCTGCAGCGGCGGATGTCGCAGCCCCGGACCATTCAAGACAGTCTGCAGACGGACTAACCGGAGTTTGCGCGAGCAATGCCACTAGCTGAACGCATCAAGGCGCGGTTGAGAGCGCTGGACAGCCGGGCGGTCATGGTGATCGGCCTGGCTTTCTTTGCTTTCGGAACGGCACTAACGCTCATCCTGTTCGGCAGTGCCTGGCTGGCGCTCGAGGGTGAGGGTGATGTTGCCTCGATGATCGCCAGCGTGGACGACCCCGTCCTGGCACCCATCGCCGTGGTGCTGATCTATATAGGTCTGGGTGCGCTGGGTGCGCCGCAGTTTCTGCTGCAGGCCGCTGCCATCGTCGTTTTCGGGCCGTGGCTCGGTTTTGCCTATGCGTGGGGCGCGACGCTGGTGAGTTCGTCGGTGTTCTACTGGGCCGGGCATTTTTCCGGGGCGCAGGCGCTGCGCCGGTTTGCCGGCGTACGGGTCAACTCCATCAGTGAGGCGCTGGGCCGCCATGGTGTTCTGGCAACCGCCGTCAGCCGCGTTGTGCCGACGATGCCGTTTGTCATTCTCAACATGGCGTTCGGCGCCAGCCATGTGAATTTCGGCAAGTTCCTCATTGGGACGGGGCTGGGCACCATTCCCAAGGTGGCGGTGGTCGCTTATGTGGGCGCAAGTCTTGGCGACTTCCTCGCCAGCCGCGACCCCATGGACCTGGCATTGATGGCCGTCATCATCATTCTGTGGATCGCTTTCGCCTGGTGGGTTCGCCGGGCGCTCAAGCGGTCGGGATGGCAGAAGGCCGTTGACGACGCGGTGGATGCGCCGGACACTTCCTCGACGTCAGAAACCAACAAGCCCTAGCGGGGCGGACGGGCACGCATGATTGGACAGGTCTTTTGGGGAAGCGTGCTTCTTGGAGCCTGTTCGATGTTTCATCTGGTGCTCCTGCTGTGGTGGGTTCATCTGATACGGGACAAGTCAGCCGCGCTGTCACAGCTTTCCCCCATCCTCAGCAGCAGCATTGTGATCGGCGGAACATTCGCTGTCATCCTCACATCGCACACACTTCAGATATGGGCGGTCGCTGTGTCTCTTCTCGGGGCGGGTGCGCTCTCGTCGCTGTCGGATGCGCTCTATTTCTCACTCGTGACATACACGACACTGGGCTACGGTGATCTGACGCTTACGGAGGACTTTCGCATTTTTGGCGCCATGTCCTCGGTTACAGGGCTTTTGAACTTCGGGATAAGCACCGCGGTGCTTGTGGCTGTGCTCACCAGAATTCTGAACAACGGCGCGCAGGAAGACTGACGCATCATGATCTTTGAAGTTGAAAACTTTCTCGCGCTGACGGCGGGCATCATCGTCTTCTTTGCCGGCATGCACATCAACCGACGGGTGACATTTCTCAGGGAGTACAACATTCCCGAGCCGGTGACCGGCGGCATTCTGGCGTCAGTGGCAGCCCTGATCCTGTTCCTGGGGACCGGTGTCGAGCTCAATTATGATCTGGCGATCCGCGACGTCCTCTTGGTCTATTTCTTTACGGCGATCGGCATCAATGCTCGGATCAGCGACCTTGTTGCCGGCGGCAAACCGCTTGCCATCCTGCTGGTACTGACGCTTGCCTATATCGTGTTTCAGAATGTCGTCGGCGTGTCCGCCGCGGCGCTCATTGGCCAGCCAACCGCGATTGGTGTCCTGACCGGGTCTGCGTCGCTAATCGGCGGCCACGGGACCTCCATTGCCTGGGCGCCGGAGATTGCGGCAAATCATGGGGTGCCCAATGCGCTGGAAATCGGCGTGGCTTCGGCGACGCTGGGTCTGGTGATCGCCAGCCTGCTTGGCGGCCCGATTGCCAAATACCTTCTGGGCCGGCATCAGCTCTCGGGCCCCGTCGGAACCGAACCAATGGTCGGTATTCCCCACGCTGTCGAAGATACAGAGCAGAT
>JGI12316J15310_10000043_pt6 | contig 83655 bp, 79 predicted proteins | sample MarCyaLeptolynsp_FD_15310 | JGI IMG/M metagenome (IMG submission 15310) | reverse complement strand
ACGCATCACCCATTGCCGAATGGTACTTTCGCCTGCTGACACCATTTTTTGAATCTTCGGAATCGGGTCACCAGACCCGTACATCCGAACCGCTTGTAAACGTCTCAATTCATAGGCATCGCGGGTACTTTGCTCGGCTTGACGAAACGCTTTGATTTCTGATTCCTTAAGGGTAAAGGTTCGTTTTCTCATGCTTTCACTTTAATTCATTTGACTTCTTTTTGCTCTATCCATAAGTATCAGGATTAAGTTTATCTGTTTTGGGCTTACGCTCTTGGGCTTCGCGCATTTGGCGTGCAATGTTACTTGGTTCGGGGCGCTGAATGAGGCTTCCTGTTTCAGTGAGGCGCTGTTTAATATTTTGGAGTGGTGCTTCTGCGGTATGATTTTCCTGATGAGGTTGTTCAGCAGGGAGCTTCCAATCTTTAATAGCCAAGATGCTGTCAATTTTTTCCCGCAACTCGATAATATCAAATGGCTTATTCATAAAAAAGTCTATACGGCTATGGACAAAACTCACCCGACGATCAAATGTTTGTTGGGAAACACTTAAAATAATAATCGGGATATGTTGTGTTGCATTGCCGCCACGTACTGCATCATAAATATCCCAGCCGTTCATGCCAGGTACATTAATATCAAGCAAAATCAGATCTGGTGAAAAGTCTCGTACAGCTGCTAGACCTTCTCTCCCATCATCATAATGCCGCACCTGTAGTGCTTGGGACTCCAACAAAATTTCGATCAGATCAGCGATTTGTGAATCATCTTCAATGATAATAATTGTTTTGGACATAACCAAACCGTTTCGTAACCAAGATGAAACGATAATAACATACTTTTAAGGTTCTGCGCGTGAAAATTTCATGACATTCTTTCGATCAGGACAATGCTTGGGTTGTATTAAAGCCCGTATTTCGATCACAACGTGTATCATCGATTTATCCAATGGGGTATATGCAGCTTCAAATGAATGAATAGACACTCATCTTCGTCAATAAATTTAAAAACCTACCCCTTTAGAACAAAAATTCTAATTGTAAAATAATGTATGTGTGCAAACTTGAAAAAGGCAGAAAATCGATCATGAGTGAACAACAAGTACCACCCGTCGTGATTTGGGTTGAAATCCCAACCACGGATATTCAACAAGCGGCCACATTTTATAAAGCGATCTTGCAAACCGATACCCCAACCGTTGAAAGCGATGGTGGCGGGGTTCGGCAGATTATGACGCTGCACAACAGCAATGGTATTCAATCTGGACTGTCGCTCACACAAACCTAAGGCTTTACACCATCCCCTGATGGCGTCATTCCCTATCTCTATACTACCGATATTGTCGCATTTTTAGCCCGTGTGGAAGCCAACGGTGGCAAAACAACTTTGGGCAAAACCCCTATGAACCCCCAAGACCTGAGCCTTGGATATTACGCATTATTTACTGATATTGATGGCAACGCTCTCGCCTTATATAGTGGAACATAATCCATTACAAAACCCCGCCTAAAATATGAGGCGGGGTTTTAAGGCAGTTATTAATTGCTGTTAGCTGAATTTCTCGATCTGTGCCGTTAGTTTTGCCCGATCAATTTCAGTATACCCAGCTAAAATTTCGTCAAACATTTGCATATATTGCACAATGGTTTCATTTTTGTGGGCTTCAAATCGCAATGTAATGGCAGGTTGGGTATTGCTGGCGCGGACTAACCCCCACCCATCTTCAAAGAGTACCCGTGCGCCATCCACCGTGACCACTTCATAATCAGTCTGGAACTTCTCGGTAATGGCGTCAATGATTCCAAATTTTTTATCATCCGGGGCGCTCAGGATAATTTCGGGGGTGGCAAGCAATTTTGGCATTTCATCAAGTATTTCAGAAATGGTTTTTTCACTTTTGCTCAAAATTTCAATCGCTTTGAGTGCTACCAAGGGCGCATCATCAAACCCGTAATAATCTTCACCAATGAAGATATGCCCACTGACTTCACCACCGAGTAATGCCCCAACTTCATTGATTTTTTGTTTCATTAAACTATGGCCGGATTTCCACATAATCGGTTCGCCACCATATTCACGGATTTCATCAGGTAATACTTGTGAAGCCTTCACATCAAAAACCACTTTCGAGCCTGGGTGACGAGTCATCAAATCGCGCGCTAGCATAGCAATCAGGCGGTCAGCGGCGACATGGTGCCCGTGATTGTCTATCAACCCACAGCGATCCGCGTCACCATCAAACCCAATACCGAGATCTGCACCAGTTTCAATCACTTTCGCTTCTAGATCTTTTGTTAGTTCGGGGTCTTCTGGGTTCGGTAAATGGTTAGGGAAAGTGCCATCAGGTTCACAGAATAAACACTCTACCTCAACCCCTAGTGCCGCAATCACAGGGGGGACAAATGCCCCACTCAAACCGTTCCCTGAATCAACCACCACCTTGAGCTTACGGTCACCAAGGGATACCTTCCCTTTGATCGTTTCCATATGGTGATTGATCATATCCAAGTCTTGGCTCACATTACGGTCGCCTGTTTTAAAGTCGCCGCTTTCAATCATCTTTAACAAGGCTTGGATTTGTTCACCAGCTAATGCTAGCTTGCCATATGCCATCTTGATTCCGTTATACTGGGTGTCTAAGTGGCTACCTGTGATCATAATCCCGCCACTGTTTTCATTAGATGCTGATGCAAAATAGACTGTTGGGGTCATGACCCCGCCAATATCCACCACACCGATCCCTGTGCTGGCTAGGCCGTTAATAACGGCTGATTTGAGGGCATCTGTAGACAAGCGATTATCCCCCCCTACAAATACTTGTTGGATGCTAAATGCGCTTTGCACATAGGTTCCGTAAGCTTTGCCAACTAACTCAGCAACTTCTGGGGTGAGTTGGGCATCGTCACCAACTGCCACACCCCGAATATCATATTTCCGAAAAATATTGCTTGGTACAGTCGCCATAGGGTTGCTCTCTCCATTTGCTAATTCACTCATTCAAGTGCTCCCGATTATACCATTTCATCCAATAGTCTATAGATACACACATCTATCTGGCGTCGCAAATGAATTTTGTAAATGATATTGAACTGTTTGAATTACGTATCAAATTTAATGTGCCAGATGTAAAACATTAGCGGCAGCACAGAAGAATCAATATACTAAACCCAACTCACAGTCAACAAAGTATTTACATATGTATCGTATTTTCATTTTGGTCGTGTTTCTTTTGTTGGTAGCAATCCCATCCGTAACAGCACAAGAACCAAGCACCACCGCTCCAACGGCTGGTATACCTGAAGACAATGAATGTTATGAAGGTGGTAGTATGTGGCGTGAAAATCCCGAAGATCGATGTGATACCCCTTGGCATTGGAATTGTGGTTGGTGGTTAGCGCGTTATACCCGCAACATCATCACTACGATTGATGACGAGTGCCAAGTCTTGCTGGATTTAATGCCTCCACCTGAGCCTGTTATTGAATTTGAAATTATTGAAATTATTGAAATACAGGAAGATGGAACAACGGTTATTTTTCAAATCAGTTGTCGTTTTAGCGCGGGAGCGCCGAATAACCAATATATAACCAGTTGGAGCTACCCATTGGCAGGGCAAGCGCTGATTTCAGTAGTCAATGGTGGTTCAACCAATGGCGCCATTAACCCGGCTGCGACGACAAGAGTGCTCAATACAGCAGATGCCAATGGGGTTGGTGCATATGCAGTGATCCGTGATGGCGGCAACACACCCCTTAGCGCGAACTTCCCCTGTACGCCTTAATCTCCCCTTTGCTCAATTCATAAACAGATGGATTTTTGATCCGTCTGTTTGAACAATCCTCCCCAAAAGTATGGTTCTCGCACCTCAAATTTTATCAGCGCCTAAAATGTTGTTTAATATGATGTTAATTTCGATTTGAAATTGATAAAAATTTGGTATATTTTGATAAACTTTCAATGTTCCACTCAGTTAAAAGTGAGGTTCTATGTTACACTGTGGGTGGGTCGGATTACAAAAAATTAACAAATTTTTGATAAGTCTTTAATTTCATTACCCTACACTCACAACATGGATAAGAGGATGATGATCGCATGACCATCTTAAAAGGGCGTTATCAACTACATGAAAAATTTGCCGAAGGGGGCATGGCAGAGCTCTTCCGTGCAACCCAAATCAACCTCAATCGTGAGGTGGCAATTAAATTCATTAAAACGGCAACTGCTGACCCGACATTTGAAAGTCGGTTTCGGTATGAAGCAGAGGCCGTTGCAAAACTCAACCATCCCAACATCATGAGTATTTATGACTTTGATAGCACTGATGATAATCAGTATTTTATGGTTATTGAGTTGCTACAAGGTCAAGATCTGAGTGATGTTCTGAACCAACATATTTTAGATGAGCAACTGTTTACGGTTGATGAGGTGGCGCATTTTATGCGGGGGGCTGCCGCTGGGTTATCTTATGCCCATCAAAAAGGGATTATCCATCGAGATATTAAACCCTCGAACATCTTCTTAACCCAAGATAACCGCGTAGTGGTCATGGACTTTGGCATTGCCAAAATGAACTCGCAGGCATCGCTGACCCAGTCCGGGGCAGTGGTCGGAACCCCCCGCTATCTTTCCCCAGAACAAATTATGGGGCAACCCATTGATCATCGGATTGATATTTATGCGTTGGGGATTGTTTTATATCAACTGTTAACCAATGAGCCTCCCTTTAAGGGAGACACCACGATGGAACTCATCGCGCAACATGCCACCGCACCGATCCCTGACCCACGTGATGTACGTCCAGACTTGCCCGAACATGCCACCATTATGTGTTTTAAAGCAATGGCGAAAACGGCGGATGAACGATACAGTGATTGTAATGAGCTCCTCGCAGACTTAGAAGTGCTCGTCAATGCTAAGAGTACCACTATTGCCCCTCCCAATTTTGAAGCAATCCGTGAGAAAACAAGCCTCACCTATACGGATCAAATCAATCTGACCAAAAAACTCGCAAAAACAGAGCCTGTTAATGCTGGTAATGAAGCCACCATGACGGTTGACACCAGTCAACCCACTCAAATGACCAAAGAGCCAACGGACACTGTTACGATTGTTTTGCCACGTCGTAGTGGAATTTTTATTGGGGTTATTGTTCTGTTGTTGTTGATTTTGGGTGGGATTTTTATTGCTGAATTTTCTGAAGAAAGTTCTGGTGTCCCTACTGATCAACCCTTGATCATTATCGCCACGCCTAATAATCCACCACCCAATGCCCCAGGCAATGGAGGCCCCAACAATCGGTCAACACCGGTTCCCGATAATGCACCCCAAAGCCAAAATAATGACAATAACACCGGTGGTGGGAATACGAATGGCAATAATGATGTAGCAAACAATAGCAATAACGATAATGATGATGAGAACGGCGGCAATAATTCAGAATCAGGGAATGGCTCTGCTGAATCGCCCTTTGATATTAACAATGTTGGCATTACGCCAGCAGAAGAAGAATTTCTCATTGCCATTGCTGTTGGGCTGCCACGTATTGATGAGCTGACATTTAAAAGTGACCTAGCAACCGCATTTCGCTCAAACTACTTAAGCGAAGAAATTTATGGAAGCCTCATTCGAACAGAAGTTAGCCGCACCCCTTTAACCAACAGTGATGAGGCCGACCAACTCACAGCACAAACGAATGCCGCCGTTGTGATTTGGGTTGATGGGGTACCAACATCCGATCTTGTCAGAATCCATGTGTATTCCGCTGGATCACCATTGGACACTTATAACCATATCATTATCAATAGTAGTGTGGATGAGCTAGCAAATGAAGGTGAAACGATCACCGAAATTATCTCCATTTATGTCGATTTCTTGCTCATGCAATTTAACTTGGAATTTGGCGATGTCGGTTATATTTTTGAATCATTAAACATTCAGCGTGATCTCTTGCGCAGCATGACCATCCCTGAAAGTTTACGTGACAGCAGCGATCCAGCTAGCCGCTTATTAGCTGTATTGGTAAATTTACAGCAAGGGGATTATGCCGATAATGATATATTGCTCAGTGCATTGATTCGGGAGTATCCACAAGATATTGGATTATATTATCTGCGATGGTATAACGCCATTAATAATCAAGAGAACATGAATGTCTTAGAACAAGATGTTGAACAGTTAGACGAATTTCTTGTTATTTCTCATACCGTTGAGTATATGTATGCACATAATGCTATGTTTGGTAGCGAAACGCCACAATATGATGCGGTTATCGAGATTTATAACAATTTTGACAACGAGTTCACCAATCAAGCCTATAGCATTATTGAAATTTTTGCCTTGATGAGTATGGTTTATATAGGTGATTTTGAAAGTGCTATTGAAGTCGCTGACAACATGGACATAATGGATGGTTTAAATGCCATTGACTTCCCCTTGCATCCATCAATGAGTGCCCTAATTTATGAGATCGTTGGGGATACTGATACAGTTGAACGCATGAGGTTAGAGGTTCAGCGCAATGGAACACTAGATGATTATGAAAATGATGGAATTTTGCAATCTATTCAACGGAATATTGTCATCAACCAAAATCCTGCTTTCCTTATTGGGGCTGGTTATGCACTAGAAATTATCGCCTTAGATGCTATCAATGTTCCCTATAGCTCCGTCTTGCGAGCCGATGAGACGAATTATCTGGTTCGATGGCAGTTAGGGCTCGCAGATTTAGAAGATGGTGACCTTGACAGTGCGCTAGCGAATCTTGAACAAGCGAAGATGTCCGCCCCTGTTCCGTTCCCCATTGTGGATGTGTACCTTGCCCAAGCTGACCCGGATAATGCTTGTACTTATTTGGCTGAGGCTGCCAATGCAGCAGAAACCAATGAGGATTTATATAGCCAGTTACTGTTTACGGTTGAATCTGAATTAGATGAACGCGGGTGTGAGGTAGACTAAGCGAAGCCTCTCGCAGGATCGTGACTGCGCGGCAGCGCGGGCGTGCATTGCACGCAGGGCGGCGAAGCCGACTAGGATGGCTACGCCATCCCCGCGCTGCCGCGCGATCGATCCCGCATAAATCCATCACGAGCGAAAACCTTAAACCGATACCACAACCTGACGCAAGACCGCCATGTGTTCAAGGGGTGTTTGCAGATGTTCTTGTGGCGCATCAATAGAGTCATGATAGACTACAACATAGCTCACATCACCCGCTTGTAAGGTTAAATCCTCCCCTTGTGGGGTATAGCGTGTTGCCCCGACAGTAATCAATGCTTGCCGTGGATAGCCGGCGGTCTCCAAATACGTTGCAATATGTTCCAGTGGGGGTTCATTCTGTTGAATATTCATTTTTTGCATGAGCCATGTCAACAATTTTTCATGAAAATAGCTATAGTCTTTAATCGCGCTGTCTTCCCCAAGTTGGATCAATGCACCACCACACTCAACATAGCTCACTAAGCGATAACTATCAGCATCATGCAGATCATGATTGTCTAATGGTAACCATCTATCAGCAACACCCTTGGATGCAGCCCCCCAATTTTTTTTATCACTAATCAACGGCGCAGCAGCTTTAATGGTGCAATCATTGAAGGCAGTAAAAGCACGAGGCGTTAACGCCGTAACCATCTGATTCTCGCCATAGACCACATCACATAAAATTGCCATTTCGGGTTCTACCCGCAAGGGTTGATCAGTTAAACCCGTCGTAGAAGACGACAACGGATACACGCCCAATTGCCCGTGGTGGTTCGGCACATAAAACGGAAAAATCCCTTTGGGGGCATTGGCTTCACTAACATTGATATTGGCAAAACTATCGACTTCGCCCGCTTGCTCAAGATGCCCCGTGAAGTTCCCCGCCACCCCAAATCCGATTACCTGTTTTAAATCCATCTGGCTATGAGTCCTCATCTAAAGTAATGACATAACCATACGCGAACAAGAAACGCCCGTCCATGCTAATTGAGGGTGCAGATGAATAATCAGCCGCAAAATCAACAATCCGTACCAACTCCTCACCGTCTAATTGTAAAACGGCAAAGTCAGTATCTTGGCGGAAGTAATGCCAAGAGATAATGCCCTCAGGAGTGGGGATAATGGAGCGAGGCAGCAAAAAAGATGGAACTTGCCCCGTCTCGTCGCGTTGGAACAACAGATCAGGATTTGATAAATCAATATCACCTAAAAGTTGATACTCATTTGCGAGTGTATCAATGCTCACAACAAACTGAATCGGTTCCTCATGAACCATCCCCGTGACAGTTAACAGCAATTGGTCATCATCCAGCCAGTGGAGCGTCTTAGGTGTAGCCGTAAACCAAGTTGGCAGCACGGTTTGCCAATCAACAAACCGCTCATGGCTACCGTCCTCTAAACCAATCACCCCAACCCCCTCATCATCGACAAACCCGATCTGTGTTCCGTCCGCAGAACGGTGTGGCAAAACAGGCAATACCGTTATCGGAGTCTCAAATTCTACGATGTGGGCAAATTGATCGCGGGTACCATCTAACTGATAAAGGCCAGAATCGGCAACAAAATAAAACTCATCATCCCATATCGGAACACCATTAGCTTCTGGTAAGGGATAGGTGTTCACCAATGCCACACTCGGCGCATGATAAATATCAATGCCACCATCCATCATCAGGGCGATGCCATCGCCCACGGGCGACCACAGCAGATGGTTGGCATCTCCAGACATCGTACATACCGGTTCTTGGGCGGCAATGGTTAACACACATAATTCACCATCTGCCACACTCGCAATTTGATCCCCAACTGGCGAAATCATTATCTGCTCTGGAGCGTCAGGTAACACCGACCGTAAATTGTTAACATCGGCAACGCGCACTATCCCCATCATCAACAGACCGAATAGACCGCCCGCCAATAAAATTCTATGAAAACTCTTATTCATTTTTTGAGGTAACCCCCTGTTAGCGATTTCATCAGCTTGTATAATATATAAATCCCAAGACATGCTAAAGGATAGATCGCATGACCGATGAACAAACTCCCATGAATACAGACGCTAACCCCCAAGATATTAGTGATTTACCGGGTAGATATGAACGCTGGCGCACCAAAACCCACCAATGGATCGCCCAACGCAGCCGTGAAGATGTCGCTGATGGTATTTTATTGCTACCCGATCTGGCGGCCTTAGCCATGCGATTGGTACAAGATGCGCGTACCCCCTTATTTTTTAAAGGGCAGTTGGTGCTGGTACTTACCTATGTCTTTTTACCCATCGATTTTATCCCAGAAGCAGTATTAGGCGCCGCCGGGCTAGCCGATGATGTAGTGATCATTTCGGTGATGCTCATGCGGATTTTGCAAAGTGCCAATGAACTCCCCAAAGAACTCATCCAAGAACATTGGTCAGGGCGGGGCGACCTCACCGAAACCCTCACCGATATTTTGGATAATGAAGATGGACTGATCAACACCAAGGTCTGGAACGCCGTGCGCCGCTTGTTTGGGGACACCCCACCCGAACCCGCGATGGTTGACACCACTCCATCAGATACCAACACCCCATAAACAATGCCCCAGTATTGGGGCATTTCACAATTTAAAATTGAGCATGTGCCTAATAAAATCATCTCTCTTTTACGACATAATAAATATAGTGATAATTTAGGCATGTGAAGGTGTGATGCAGATGTCTGATGCAGAATTGATTGAAGACTATATCCGTATCCTCAATGAGGATAATCTGACGCTGACAGATTTTTACAGCGAAGAATCTGTACGCGAAAATTTATTAAGGATTGCAAAAAGTAACCCACCTTTAGTATATGAACGTTTATTTTTAAATGTCTTTCCAATATGGTTAGAAGATTATGTCATACTACTCATGCAGCATATTAATCCTGAACAATATGTGCCTGTGGTAGAAGTATATCTTCAATATTGGAAATATCCTCCCTCACCAAAACGAGTAGTGCGTGGCTATTATGCTTCCAGTGCTTATCAAAATCATAGATTAACAGGAAAAATCCTCATCAGTTTTGTCGATACAATTTATGATAGTTTTGGCGAAAATTGTCTATCAGTATTCAAATATATGAAAGAAATGGTGCATAACCAGATAAGGTCAAAACCCAGTTATACGGATTTATTTCAGGCTGCGTTATATCAATTAGATTCTTCTGAATATTGGATTGGACATGATAGCAAGTTCCCCAAAGATAGATTTGATGGCATCTTGATAGCCGCTGGTGAATTTGATTTAACTAAGTTGCCACTAACGTGGCTAGCACATCAATGTGTTAAGCGCTCATACGACTTTAAACGCTCCCTACTTAAAGATGATTGGGCAAAGTATACTAACTATTCTCGTTTTTTAACGCGCTTTCATCATTTAAGCCATTAATCGAAAGAAATATAAAATAGGCTATACTATATAGTATGCCAAAACAATTAGATTATATGTTAACAGAAAAAGAACTTGCCGAAATAGAGCAAGCGATCCGCAGCGCCCATGATGCTCGTATCCGTCAACGTGCCACCGCCATCCACATGTTGCATCTGGGACAATCGGTGACCGAAGTGGCTGAAATAATGGCCGTCAAATTACCAACGATTTACGGTTGGTATCATCGCTGGAAAGCAGAAGGGATTGCCGGCTTAGGTGATCGGGCTAAAAGTGGGCGTCCCCGTAAAACGGATGAAACGTATGAAAAACGGTTGGGTGAGATTGTTGAGCTTGCTCCCGAGGCATTAGGCTATTCATTTGTGCTATGGACTATCGAACGGTTACGTCAGCATATGTATAAAGAGACTGATATAAAGCTCAGTCCAGCCCGTTTTCGGGTGTTGATGAAGCGTTTAGGTTATGTGTATCGTCAACCGAAACATGATTTAAGCGCTCTACAAGATGCTGACGAGCAAGAACGGAGCAAGGAATTATTGGAGTGGTTGAAAAAAAAGCCCTTGGCGGGAAATATGAACTCCTCTTTATGGACGAAACAACCATGAGCATGCATCCGCCGCTACGAAAATGCTGGATGAAGCGTGGACAGACAAAGTTAATCCCTGCGCCCGGCATACAGCGATGGACACATGTCTTTGGGGCGTACAATTGGGTAACAGATAACATGAGTTGGACAATCGCACCTCGCAAAAATAGCAACGCTTTTATCACCTTTCTTGATCATCTCATGACGAAATGCTACCCTACACAAAAAGTGGTATTAGTACTCGATAACGCTACTTTTCATACGAGCCGAGCATCGATGGCTGCGATGAGTTCATTTGCTGATCGGTTGCAGGTGGTATGGCTCCCGAAGTATTCGCCATTTCTCAATCCTATCGAGCGCTATTGGCTACATCTGAAAAATCTAGCTTGCGCCAATAAGCTCTATATCGATTTAGATCATCTTCGCCAGCAGGTGGAGGGTGCTCTTATGCGACAGAACCTACCCAATTCCAATGATCGCTTTTCTTTATTAAAAAACTTACGACCAACGGCTTAGATTGGGATAAATCGTTTATCACAGCCTATAAGCACGTCTATGCAATCGCATCAGCTAAAGAACGAATTCAGGGATTAAAGCTTTTAAAATTTGCTTACTATATCTACCCGCCACATCCTTATGAATTAGATGGATCCAATAAACTGTATAGTTCATATAAAATTCGAAAAAAAAGGCTAAAATCTGGCGATTCTGTCATCGCTCGTGAACTACTCATTGCATCATTAGATGATGAATATACTGAAGTGCGTAATTATGTGTATCTTTTAATGTACAATAAAGGTGAACATGATCTTATTCCGCAATGGTTCGTCAAAAAACGCGACCATGAGCGCAGTATCTGCAATACATTGCCATAATCACAAGCATTATTCTGATACCCACTCATTTATAGATCATCATTGATGTAGCAAAATCTTCAATACATCTTGCGCCGTAGAAACTGCCACCGCGCCGCTCGCTTTTTGTAGGGGCACCCCAACATACACCAGAACATATCTTAGGCTCATGACCAAATCATCCAGCCACCATCAATAGTCAACATGAATGATGTGCCGCAAGGTTATAATTTGATTTAGTTGCCAAGTTGCGCAAGCATCCCGTGATCGATCATAATGAACTTATCCATACAATGCACATCAGGGAGCCAAGCGAATGCCATCGGATACCAAAACACGTACCATCCTACTCGTTGATTTGGTGGGGTCGTCCTCTAAGGTCACCAATTTAGAAATTGAGCAGGGCGAAGCCTTTTTACACGATGCCACCCAACCCATTGAGGATGCGATAGTGAATCAAGATGGTACTGTTATAAAATTTACAGGCGATGGCTATTTTGCGATCTTTGATAGCGCTGATGATGCGCTCGAAGCTGCCGATGATATTCGCAATCAATTTTTACGCCAACGCTATACCCCCAGTGGTGTAATGCTTGATGGTGTGCGGATTGTTCTCAACACAGCAGATATTGTGATTGATAAAGATGGGGATGATCTGGATATTGTTGGGGATGGGGTGATCGTCTGCGCCCGCATGGAAAAACACGTCCCATGCGTGTCAAGTTAAGCAAAAAAGATGTTATCCTTAATAAATTACAACAAAAAAAGAGATAACATCTGAATGACGACAATAACACAACTAGCCCAACAAATGCAGTACCTATTTCAAACACGTGCGAATGAACTCGCATGGGAAACAGGTTTTATGGAGCGTGAGAGGCTGGTGACAGGCTCAAGTTTTGCGAGTGGTTTGGTAAGTGCTTATCAAGCCGATAGCCATGTAAGTTTAGCGGGTTTAAGTCAGGCAATTGGCAACGCGGGTACGCCGCTGAGTCGCCAAGCAGTTCATGACCGATTTAATGAGAAAAGTGTTCGCTTTATGCAAGCAATGTTAGCTGAAAGTGTCAAGTTGAGTATTAAAGGTCGTCATCTCAAGCACCCACTGTTGGGTCATTTTCAGCATGTGGTGCTAACCGATAGCACGATTATCACCTTACCCAATCAGTTCGCACATGTCTGGCGGGGTAGTGGTGGCAATGGTGACAATCCAAGTTGTGCAGCGGTCAAGATTTCAGTTCGTTGGCAGTTAAGTGATGGTGAACTCGCGACGGTGCGCTTAAGTGATGGCACAGCTCATGATCGCACGGTCTTACAGGACGTTGCGGTTGAAGCTGGCAATTTGTATGTTCAAGATTTAGGCTATTTTTCATTGAATATGTTCAAACAATGGGGTCAGGATGGGGCATATTGGCTCACACGGTACAAAATTGGCACCAACGTCATGGATCAGGATGGGAAACCACTCGATTTACAAGACTGGTTACCACAACAGGTTGGGCAACGATGTGAGGCATCGGTGATGGTTGGACAACGTGCCCAACTATCTTGTCGCCTCCTTGCTGAACGGGTTCCCCCTGATGTGGTCGCCAAGCGGCACGAGCGGATTCGCGAGACGGCTCGCGTCAATGAACACCCCCCTTCTCAACGGCGTTTAGCTTTAGCCCATTGGACAATTTATCTCACCAATACGACCGCGCAACAGTTGACCCTTGATGATATTTTATTCATTGGGCGCTGTCGGTGGCAGATCGAGTGCTTATTCAAACTCTGGAAGCAAGGGTTACACATTGATGAATGGCAAACCACCCATCCGCACCGCTTATTGTGTGAAATTTATGCCAAACTCTTAGCCGCTATTGTCACCCATTGGTTTTTTATTGTCATGTGTTGGCACCAGTGGCGACGCTCGTTGTTGCAAGCTTTACCGGCTTTAAAAGCCTTTGCTTGGCAGTGGGCAAATTCGCTGTATAGGCACTCACTTTTGCAACATACCTTCCGCGCTTTACAGCGCGCACTCTCTCGATGTCAGATGGATAAATCCATTCAGCATCCTCGACATTTTCAATTTTGGGAAGCTTATGATGCTTAACTTGACACGCATGCCGCATGGAAAAACACGTCCCCACAAACGGCATTTGGGTTACCGCCGCCACACGCGAAGTATGCAGCAATACCATTTTTACCTTTGAAGATGTTGGCGAATTTCAACTCAAGGGGCGCACTCGTCCGGTGCGGATGTACGAACTACAAGATATTGAAGCCAGCTTTGTAGAACATGGTACGGTGTTGGTCATCACCGATCTGCATAACTATGTTGGCATTGGTGAATCGCTCCCCCCTGACGAACTTAACAATTGGTTGATGAAGTGGAGCAATCTGCACCGTGAAGCAGTTCAAGGCATTAAAGGGCGGGTGCGCCAATTTATTGCGGATATGTCACTGTTAACCTTTACCTCACCCGATGAAGCCTACCATGCGCTGCTAAACCTCAAAGCCTTGGTTAAAATCCATAACCAACAAGATGACATGCCAAATTATAGTTTTAAGGCCGCCATCCAACAGGGAGATTTGATCTTATCACCTACCGGTGTGGTGGGGCCTTTGGTCAATCAGTGTTTTGACTTACTCCACAAAACCCCACGTGGGCAAATTAGCGTTGGCGCAAACGCCTTTAAACACATCACGGATTACCGCCAACAATTTGAAAAACAAGGTCATTTTTTTGTCACTACAAGCTTAGACGTTTAAAGATGCGTTCTGGGATGCTGCGGATAATCAACATGATATAGCGCCAATAAAACGGCACATAGATTTCACTTTTTTCAGCCTTCATGGCCTTATAAATCGCTTCACCAACTGCCGCTGGGCTGGCAAACAATGGGTTTTTGGGGATGTCAGCCGTCATGGGTGTGTCCACAAAGCCGGGCTTAACCGTCAAAACATTCACGCCGACTTTCGCCAAGCGGTTCCGCAAGCCTGATACAAACGCCGTTTTAGCCGCCATCGCTGTACCATATACATAATTACTCCCGCGACCGCGATCGCCTGCCACTGAACTAATCACAGCAATTGATCCTTGGCGGCGTTGCTCCATATGGTTCCCAACCAACGTCAAAATAGAGGCGGCGCTGATGAAATTGGTATTTAGCTCTTGCATCGTCACAGCAAAGTCAGCTTCAGATGCCGCTTGATCACCGAGTGTGCCATGTGCCACCAATAGCACATCAATGCCCCCAAATTCATCGATCATATATTGCACCAGATCGCCATGCTTGTCGACTTCATTGAGATCCAATACATACGGTTCGATCCGTTTGGCACCGCGTACTTGTAGGTCTTGTGTGATGATGTCTAGTTTTTCAGCATTGCGACCGACCAGCAATAACTCTGCGCCATCGCTGGCAAAATGTTTGATTGTTTCATGGGCAATCGCTGACGTTGCTCCAATGACCATCATTTTCAACATGTTTCTATTCTCTCCCGACTATTATGCTCTATCTTGAGCAACCCACACCAGAATGCCCGCTTAGTCTCGTTGGCAAGCGAGGCATAAACCTCCCTGAATTCGGGGGAGGTGGCGGCAACGCCGCCGGAGGGGGTTTCTTTTATGGTATAAAATTATTGCTTAAATCCTCATGATGCTGTCCCTATAAACATCATGTCCACCGGTTTTTATGACTTAACCAAGCCCTATGATGCGGCGAGGTCAGCGGAGGGCATCGCCTTTTAGGCGATGATGACGCTGGGCGAGCCCCGCGCTAGTCCGTTACGCGCCGCCAAAAGCTGGATGAGAACTTTGGATCAATGTATTGGGCGAAGGTTTCCCAATTGGGATACGATTTGCGGAAGCTCTCGCCCGACATCCGCGCATCCTTCGCGGGGTATAGCGCCCCACCATGTTCAAACACAATCTGATCCAGTTCATCCAATAAGGTTAACGTCTTTGCGCCCCGATAAGCAAAATCAATGGCTAGCGTTACCCCTTCACGCGGGAATGATAACATTCCAGGCGATGGAATATCGCCAAACGTTTTAAACACGATCAACGGTGATCCCTGCCCCGACGCCGCAATCCGCCGCAATACGTCCCGAATGGGATCAGTCGACTCCTTATAGGGCATCACGAATTGATACTGCAAAAAGCCTTGCTTACCATACCCTCGATACCAATCGGTTAACGCATCAAGTGGATAGAAAAATGAGGTATATGGAACGACCTTTTGCACGCTCCGCAACGGTTGCCGCCAATAATACACATTGTTAAATGCCTTCACCGTATACCGATTCACTGCATAAGACGGTAAGTCAATCGGAACAGGAATTGACGGGATCGCTTGCGGTGGTTCATCCATGCCCAACGGTGGATCGTAAAAATCGCCGCGTGTAAAATGCCCACGTCCTAACTGTTCACCTTGCGCGGTGCAGTCAATCCACGATACCGTATACTCATATCCCAGACCGTCAGATTCGGCGGTAAGCTCGAAAAATTCATCCATGCCACCAAACCGAATGTTTTCTTGTTTGATCAGGGGGGTGGGGATACGTTTTAAGGTGAATTCTGCCCATGTAATCACCCCTGTTAACCCCAAGCCGCCAATCGTCGCAGCATACAGGTCTGCATTATCTTCAGGGCTACAAATCAAGCGGTCGCCTGTTGAGCGCAGCAATTCAAATTGTGTTACATATCGCCCAAACGTTCCCGCCGCATGATGATTTTTTCCATGCACATCATTGGCAATAGAACCCGCTACTGACACAAATTTTGTCCCCGGTGTCACCGGCAAAAACCATCCCTTGGGCACAATTAACTCAAGGATTTCGGCAAAGGTTACGCCGGCTTCGCAGCGTAATATCCCTTGCTCGTCATCAAACAAGATGAACTGATTTAATTGGGTTGTGTCCAATAAGGTGCCACCATTGTTTAAACAACTGTCGCCATAACTGCGACCATACCCAAAGGGCAAAATATGCCCATCCAACGCGGCTAAGTTAGGCGGATGGTGTCGCCACCGAAAGTATTCTACGGTTTGGGCTTGGGGGTCAGGGTAACGCCCCCATGAACTATAGCGTCGGGTTCCTGTTGGCATGATGTTTCACCATCTAACGGATCTGTTTTTACCAGTATATCAAGCGCCCCAAGCATTGTGTTAGGGGGGGCTGAACCATGCAAGGTAAACGGTGGGTAGCAAATGTTTATAAATTCAGAAAACTGCCCAACCAACATCAAGCACCTTAAACAAACTTTTGTTACAATAGAAGGCGATTTGAGGAAATAATCATCAACACTATGACGACGCTAATTGGCAAACGCTACGAACAACAGCATACCATCGGCAAAGGCGCTATGGGGGTTGTCCATCAAGTGTTGGATCGCCTCACCCAACAAACCATTGCCCTCAAACAGGTTTATATTAAGCCGGACGATGATGACAGCCAGCATAACGCCACAACGGCGACAGTTGCTTTGGCGCGTGAATTTCAAACCTTGGCATCGTTACGCCATCCCCATATCATCACGGTGTTGGACTATGGATTTGATGATGAGCAAAATCCATTTTTTACCATGAGTTTGCTCCAAGACCCACAAACCATTGTGGCATATGCCACAGCATTAGATCGACGCGCCAAAATTAAGTTGATTATCCAAATGTTACAAGCATTGGCGTACTTACACCGCCGCGATATTATCCACCGCGACCTCAAACCCAGCAATGTATTGGTTGATGACACGGGCATGGTAAAAGTTCTAGATTTTGGGTTAGCCTTCCAACAAGATGCCCCTGCCGGAACCCTTGCCTATATGGCGCCTGAAACCCTACAACGCAACGACAACAGCCCTGCGTCAGACCTATATGCGGTTGGTGTGATGGCATTTGAAATACTCGCAGGACAACATCCCTATCAGTTGGGCAATGTTCAACGGTTGATGCACCAAGTTTTTTACCACCATCCCAATTACAACCTTATAGATTTACCGGTTACCCCCGCCCCCAATACCCATCCTGACCAAGAGACGAACAACCTGCCGGATGAGGGGACGGTTATTTTGCCGCAAGGCTCACAGCCCTTACCACAAGATGATGACTTCGAACAAGCTCAGCATGACCCCCCAATCCTTGAAGAACAAGATGATCTCAAAGCGATTATTGCACGATTGATGCAAAAAAATCCTGAGGATCGTTATCAAGATGCTTACGAAGTGATTGAAGCATTAAGCCAAGTGCTAGGCGAAGCTGTTCCCACTGAAAGCCGTGCTATTCGGGAAAGCTTCTTACAAGCAGCCGAGTTTGTTGGGCGCGATGCAGAGTTCAAACAATTGAATGTTGCGCTCAAAAATACCATGAAAGGGCGCGGTAGTGCGTGGCTCATCGGCGGGGAAAGTGGAGTGGGCAAAACCCGCCTGTTAAGTGAACTACGCACCGTGGGGTTAGTGTTGGGGGCGCAAGTTTTACAAGGGCGGGCCAATAGTGCTAAAACGGGTGGCTTAAACTTCCAACTCTTTCGGGATGTCTTGCGCCGCTTATTGCTTGTTACACCAGCCAATGACATGGAACTTGGTGTTCTCAAACATATTATCCCCGATATGGATCACCTATTGGGGCGTTACATTGAACCTGCCACATTATTAGATGGACGCGCTAACCAACAACGATTGTTAGTCACCATTGTGGAATTGTTCCGCCGCCAAAATGACCCAACCATCATCATCTTAGAAGATTTACACCTTGGGAGTGAAAGTATTCCCATCCTCAAACGTCTTGTCGAAATTACCCCTGAGCTACCACTATTAGTCGTGGGTAGCTATCGCACTGATGAGCGCCCCGACCTACATACCACGTTGCGCATGATGAACCATCTGCATATTGAACCCTTTAGCCGCGATATGACTGCAATGCTCAGTGAATCGATGCTAGGTAGCATTGGGTCACAACCCAGCATTTTGAACTTGATCCAACAAGAAAGCGAAGGTAATGCTTTCTTTATGATCGAAGTGGTGCGGGCATTGTCCGAACAGGCAGGACGCCTACAAGATATTGCGGATATGGCACTGCCTCAGCATGTGTTCCCGGATGGTATTCAGCAAATTTTGCACCGCCGTATGGAACGGCTCCCAATTGATGCCCACCCCATGTTGCGCATTGCTGCGGTTGCAGGACGCGAATTGGACTTTAACATCCTACGGAAAATTGATCCGGTCATGAATTACGCTCAATGGACAAGCTTGTGTGCCAATGTGCGCATCTTAAGCTATCAAGAGGGCGTATGGCGCTTTACCCATGACAAGCTCCGAGATGCGATTCTTGAGGGCTTGGCTGAAACTGAATATCCCCGCTTAAACCGCTTGGTAGCGCAAGCGATCGAAACGGCTTATCCCCATGATGACCAATATGTCATTGTGCTGGCGCGCCATTGGCAAGCTGCAAATGATGAAAAAGCCGCCGACAAATACACGATCCGTGCGGGTGAGTTGGCGCTCCAGATTAGTAAATTTCATGAAGCGCTTGAATTTTTTGAGCAAGCTGTCGCGGGTGAATTTGCTCCGCTACGCGCACGCATCTTATTGGGCGAAACCTATTACAATCTTGGCAATATGGCAGAAGCAAGCCAGATCTTGTTACAAGGTTTAGCCGAAGCGATTGCTCAACAAAAAACACAAGAACACATCCAAGCATTATTTGTATTGAGCCGGGTGATGAATGCTCAAGGGCACTATGAAGACGCCTACAAATATTTAACCGAAGCATCCTTTTTGGTGCGTCAATTGGGGGATGATCAACTTTTGGCTAAAGTCATGTGGGCACTTGCTGAAAATTTATGGATGCAAAGCCGCTTAGATGATGCCCGCATCTATATAGAAGAAGCACTGCCCTTGGCACGGTCTGTTAACGACTTAGCCATTGAATTTGAACTCACCAATACCCTTGGCGCAACATATAACACCGGCACACCCGAAGAGCGTAAGATGGCGCAACGGTATTTTGAGCAATCTCACCAACTTGCCCAACAATTGGGTGACCAAATGCGGGCTGCGATGTCACTGGCTAACCAAGCAAATGTCCTGATGGATAATGGGGATTATGAACTAGCCGCACCTATGTTTGAAGGTGTTTATAATGTTTTTAAAGAAATGGGGCATCAGCAGTATATGTGCCTAAGCCTCTTAAATTTGGCAGAAGCGGAACTTGGCCTAAAGCAAAACAATAAAGCATTGGCGCATCTGCAAGAGGGCATCATTCTGGCCAAAGATTTAAACGCGGTTCCACTCATACTAGGGCTGTTGGCGATCCATGCCAAGCATTATATTTTGAGCCATGTGCCAACTTTAGGGTTACGCACCATTGGTTTGATAGAAATACGGCCTGAAACCAATGGTGATACACTTGCCATGTGTGAAAAATTTAAAGCTCTGACAAACATGACTCCCGAAGACATGGAACCCCATCTTGCACATGGGCGTACCTTAACCTTAGAGACACTTGTCGCAGAGCTATTCCCCGCGTCTGATGACACGTTTTTGACGGGGTAAAACACTAGGCTTTGCCATACGCTTCCCAATAGAGCATCAATAGTTCACCAAAGGCATGGATTTCGGCATAAGCATCTTGGATAGCTAAGCGTAATAAACGCCGAGGCATTTTGTAGGCATAATCGTCATGGCTTTGTGGGGCATCATTTTCGGTGGGATGACTTAATACAACTATGTTTTTATCGTGACGCGCATAATACCAAGGGTGCCCATTCCATAACATAGTCCATTCACTACTCATTTCTTTAGATACACGATCCCAATCTTGAATGTTATCTAGATCACAACAACACATCGCAGGTGCAATCGGTTCGCCTTGATGCATCAACGACACCCCACATTCTTGTCCTTTTAACAAACCATACCAAGGTAATAATGCCTTTTTATCTGGCACAAACTGACGATTCGATTTTGCGGTGATGACCTCAAATAACTTGTCATCCTCAAAATCACGCAACCGAACCTTGCAACTGGCTTTAGTAATGGGGTTAATGTGTTCCAATCCAGATTGTGTGAGGCTTTCCCGCCAATACTTCGAACGTTCACGACGTTTTACATTTGCAAAATTTTTCTGTTTATTGCTGCCATCAGTACGGAAATCATTGGGCTCTAATACGATATGGGGAACCAACTCGAGATCATCAGTAATATAGTTTTTTGTCATGATGTACCTTTCAACTATGGCTTATGATGTGTTTCCCAATACGCCATTAAGCGCTTCCCAAATGTCTCGATTTCCGCATGAGCATCGGGAAGGACACTCAGTAATAAATCGCGTGGCAGGCGATACTTATAATCATCTAGGGTTTCGGGTGGCGTATCATTGATTGAATCATTCCCTATACTAAACCAGATGTCGCCATTTTCATGGTGAACGTGATATTCTGGATGTCCGTTCCACATCCCGCGTGAATCGACATTTTCAACTGCCCGTGTCCAATCCTGAATATTATCGAAATTGGTGCAACACTGTGCTGGGACAATAAACTCATCATTATGCAACAATGAGATGCCGCAAGTCACACTGCACAATAATCCGCGCCACCGCCAGTAATACATATCAATGTCTGGGTAACACTCCTCATCAAGTTCTTTGAAGATCACCTCAAACATTTTGTCATCGGTAATGTCACGTATCCGAATTTCGCCAAAATAACCTTTCGCCAGTGGTTTTACATGTGCTAAACCAGACTCCGCAAGGCATTTTTGCAAATAGGCAGGGCGGTTTGGTGGATCGATATTATAGAGTTCTTCCCACGCATCATTATCGGGTTGAAAATCAGTAGGCGAAAACTCAATATGAGGAACCAATTCAATATTCTCTTTGATATGTATTACCGCCATGTTAGGACTCCCAAATCAGTTAGTTATGTACAGTGTATCATATGGACAGATCGTATAGGCTACACCAATGAGCGCTCAGTTGTTTGTATGCTGATAATCAGCGGGAACACTATTCAATAATGGCGCTAGGCGATCATCGTCAATTTCATCTTTTAGGGCTTGCAACATTGCCAAAAACGCATCCCATACATGAGAGTGCAACAATCTATCTTCGGGGGCAGTTTCATCTAAAATTCTAGTAATGATGCGCCTATCACGGCGTAGCGCTAACCCTGCAAGTGCTTCAAATCGTGTATCTTCATCTGGATCATTGATGTTGGCAAATAATGCCTCCCGAATTTGTGGGGTGTCGTCGCCTTCTCGTATGGTGCCGATAGCGAATGTTGCCCAATTGCGAATATCATTATCAATATCACCCATTAAAATGAGCAGTGCTTGTGTAGCGCGGTCAGCGTTGAGATTCATTAAACCATGAACAACACTGAATCGGATTTCTTCATCAGGGTGGTTTGCAAATTTCAGCAAGGCATCCAATGCTGTTAAATCTGAAAGATGCCCCAACGCGCTGATGATGTTACCAATAACTTGGGTGTCTTGTTCCTCAGCCAACGCTTTTAACAACCGATCAACCGTCTTTGCTTTATCGAAATATGCCAAGCTGAACATACGCTTTTGATCTTTTACCAACACACCAAACTGACCTAAGACTGCGGCAGCAACACTGCGCTCGATAGGCTGATCCGATTGCAACAAATAGTCTAGGCGGGTAAAGACCGTTTGGTTAGAACAACGGCGCAATTTTTGTATTACTAGCCAGTCAGATTCATCATCAGCCATTTCTGTACAGGCTTGTTGGATAAAATAATTAATGGCATTGATGTCATGGCATGGGGGGAGTGGATTCATAGCGCCATTTCCTGTGATAGTTTCACGGTATCATTATATAACTCGTTTTGTTGATTCGGCTAATGTTGTTGCATCAATATTGGGAACACTCTATAGTTGGGATAATGCGCCTTCAAATCATTTCCAATAGGGAGCAAGCCTGTGAAACGATTATCGATTACCGTGTTACTCTGTTTTTTAGTGATGCTGGGCACCATGAGCCAAGCCTTCATTGCCCCTACCAAAGCAACCTATCTATCAGATGATGGCAGTATCCAATTTACCTATCCCATCAACTGGCATATGATCCGTGATAATAGCAACGGTTACACAATTGTTTCCAACGGATTTATTTTAGAGCGACAAGCCCTCAATTTAGAAACCCTATATAACGATGAAACTCAAATTTCAATTAGCTTGATCCCCACGCAATTTGCCATTAATTTTGGGCTTTCAGGGGAAACGCTCACCGAACGTCTTCAGAATGTTAGCATACGTTTAGAGTCGGATCTGGAAATTGGGGAAATTGAGGTGCTGGAAAATGGATTGGTGCGGCGTAGCCTCCAACAAGGCACTGATTTCCGTGGTTATCTCGTTTTATGGGAAATCACATCTGATCTATTTGGTGTCGCAATGATGATTACCGCTCCTGATAATTTGAGTAGTGCGGATGCCATCTTAACGGATATTGTATTGAGCGTAGAATTTATGGAAACTATTCAAAATATGCGCCGCATACGGCAACGCGGAGGATCTTCATGAGAACGCTATCAAAAAATTTTGGCTTACTCATCGGCGTGCTGTTATGGAGTCTTGTTTTTAGTGCTTCACTCGCATCAGCAGATAATATCCCATGTGCATTGGAAGCTTCTTGTCTGTTTCCTCATCAATCGCCAGATGATCCTGAAGATGATGGCTTTGATGAGGAAAACGGTTTTGACCCCGATGATGGGGATGACGATCTCGATGATGGGGATGACGATTTCGATGATGGAGACGACGATTTCGATGATGGAGACGACGATTTCGATGATGGAGACGACGATTTCGATGATGAAGATGACGATCTCGATGATGAAGACGACGAACCCTCTAATCCAACACGAGATTCTGATCGTGATGGGTTAATCGATCAAGATGATGAATGTCCTCAATTTGCGGGGCCCATAAATCAAAATGGGTGTCCACAATTTGATAGTGATGGGGATGGTATTTTTGATGATGCGGATAGGTGTCCCGATGAATTAGGGATTGTGCGCTACAACGGGTGTGCTGAAGACCCCGAAAGCATGATAATAAATAATGATGATTGTCCAGATGATGAAACCTGCCCAGATGATGCTTTAGACTCTGATGGCGATGGTATTCCTGATGATGCGGATCGTTGTGTTAATGTGGCAGGGATTGCTGATTTGTTGGGCTGTCCGATCCCCACTAGTGTTGGAACTGATGTAGTAGAGGGCGACATTATATTGAATGATATTGATGGTGATCACATACCGGATACCATTGATGACTGCCCGGATGAAATTGGTACACGGTATAACACTGGTTGTGCTCCACAACCCATTACAGAATTGGAGCCCATGACCACAGGGGTTGGGCTTTTAGGGATTGATACCGATATAGAAACATGTCAAATGACGCACACCTTGCAAGCTGAGATTCAAATCACCGATCCTAGCCAAGTGCCAGCTTCAGGCGGACACCCTACATCCTATATCACCATCACGATTGTGACTAATGTGAGGAGCTATGATGTGTTAGTTTCTGTGGCTGACACAAGCACAATACCCACCACATACCTACTCACTAATACAATTCATGCGGATGAACAATTGGAAGAAATCATTCAATCAATTGTTGCACCTGACTATATCACCGTTCAGGCACCGAGCCTGATAACTGAAACCAATTGTGATGTGCCCTATAATTACGATACCATGATCACCCAACCAAGCGATTCATCTAATCGAGGGGGGTGGTGTTCTATTTTTGAAGATTGTTAGGGGAAGCGGTAAGGGTTGGTTTGAGCAAAACAGAAACCACCCCCCCTAAGCAAAAACAGGCAAGCTGAGGGGAAGGTGTCAGTGATTTCCTTTTCCTCACCCGCCCACCTTTGCTAATTACGCATCCAGTATTGCGCCGAGTTCTTCAACCACATCGATCAGCATTTGAATATCATCGGCTTGTGTGCGGTAATTGACGAAACACGCCCGAATACACGACACGCCATCTACATCTGCCCCTGCAATATAAACGCGCCCGTCTTTTTGAATATCGTTGACCAACTGTTTATTCAGGGTATCAATAGCCATATTTTGGGCACGATAGCGAAACAGAACCACCGAAAGTTGTGGCTGCATGATCAACTCAAGCTTGTCAGAAGCTTGGATTTTTTCGACACAGAGTTTTGCTTGTTCTAAATTGTTGTAGATCGCGCTACGAAATGCCCCCGCGCCATATGTCCGCAAGGCAAGCCATACTTTGAGGGCGCGTAATGGGCGAGAATATTCTAATGTCCATTCTACCGGATTCACAAAGGTATCATCTTCAGGTATATAGGTGGCGCGATGGGTAAAGGCGCTTTTTAGGGTAGCGCGATCCTTAACCAGTAGCATCCCACATGGTTTTGGCAAAAACAGCCATTTATGGGCATCCACTGTGATCGAATCTGCATGTTCCATCCCAGCAAACGTTTCAGGAACCACCCCCGCCGCTGGTAATCCATATGCGCCATCAATGTGTAACCAAATGTGATGAGCTTTGGCAACCTCAGCAATACGGTCTATCGGGTCAACCGCCCCGGCCAAGGTCGTCCCAGCGCTTGCCACAATCGCAACTGGCACAATACCCGCCGCAATATCTTGTTCAACCCGTTCAGCTAAAATCGAAACATCCATTTGGCGCTCATTATTCAAAGGAATATCACGGATGGCACCCGTGCCAAACCCAAGAATTTCCACAGCGCGATCAATGGATGAATGGGCATCGCGGCTGATGTAAATCGCAACTGCTTCACGGATGCCTGTTTTACGGCTATTGGGTAACGCATATTGCCGCGCTGCCGTGAGCGCCGTCAGGTTCGACACCATTCCACCACTTGTAAAGACGCCATAAGGGTGTGGATAGCCCACTAATTGGCTGACCCAAGCAATGGCTTGATCTTCCAGATAGTTAGCGGCACCTGCATCTACTGCCATATTAATGTCATGGCAAGACATCAACGCATCCGCCAATACACCCATTTCAAGCCCACTAGAGCCCACAAACGCAAAATAGCGCGGGCGTGGTTGCGAAATACTTTGATCTAATACTGTGTTGGCTTGCTCCAAGGATGTTAAAAACGGTGTGTTGGTTTCAGGCAGTGGTTCGGCAAGTAGTTGTTTTACATCATCGGTGGTTTGGGGTTGGTCGGGACGTGCTTGGTCAAAATCTTGCCATGTATGCAAGATCATCTCGGTCACTTTTTTAAGGGCGGTTTCTCGATCAAAATCGCTCAATTGGCGAATCGGTTTATAAGTAGTTTGCATTTGAAAACTCCAATAAGCATTAGTTCACATTAGTTTAGGGTATATATCTAGTTGAAAAATCACACGCAGCGTGATGACTCAATAATATAGGGGCTGTACAATATCTCGCAAGCCTATCATCAGCTTTCAATATTGCATCTCAAAAGTGTATCTCGTATGATTATGGCATCTTACCCTAAATTCCGCGACGCAGTTTTATGTATATTCAATTTCTGTTACTCATTTTGTTAACGGGATTATTTGTCTGGTTGAAGTCCCACCCCCAACAATCTTTTAAAACAGGGTCAGTGCTATGGGTGCCTGCCATGTTGGGTAGTGTCCTCATATTTAATATCGTTGTCGATGGACAAGGCTATTTTGGGACAGGGGTATTTGAAACCCAACGCCGCTTAGACACCAACACGAAAATGGATGCTTATGAAGCGCTCTCAACAAAACCCGAAGCCTTAATTTTAGGGTCATCTCGTTCACAGGCAATGCCAACCGCCCCCTTTACTACCCTGTGTGGGTTACAAGGCTTTAATGCGGCAATGGGTGGTGCTAAAGTTGAAGAAAATTACGCCTTTTTTCAATATGTGATGGAAAACGCCCCCCCATCGATTATTGTGTGGGGGTTGGATTTATGGGCGCTCAATAATTATTCCGTGATTGGTATGGAGCTGGTTGGTAGCCCCCTCTATTGGCACATGTCACCAGACCCAATACTGATACTCCGCAACTATGGAACTTTGATCTCACGGCAATTTGATGCTGAGCTTCTCAATAGCAATATCAACTTACTCTACAGTAGCCTACAAGGGACACTAAACCCTACTTATTTAAATATTGATGCATATGGCAATATCATTCCTATTGAATCTGCTGAGCCACCAAGCTCAAACCTAGCCAATGCAAGTGAGTTTAGCTTATATGCTGGTTATACTGGGTTGCTACCAGCCCGCCAAACCATGCTTGAAGATGTTCTAACAAGCGCTGAAGCCAACGCGATACCCGTCGCTATTTTCATTCCTCCCATGCACGCCACCCGTATTCAATTGTATGAAGCCCAACCCATCTATCGAGACCGACATGCTGAAGTCACGGACTACTTAGATATGCTCACCACGCAGTATCCATCCTTTGTGTGGTATGACTTTACGCAAGTGTCTGCATTTGATGGCATTGAAGACAATTTTTGGGATGCCTCTCACCCCCGCTATGAAAATTCACAATTGATACTCGAAGCCATTCTCAAAGATCTTTGCTAAATGTTATTTAATAGCTATATATTTATTTTCTTTTTTCTGCCCATCACCTTTGCGGGGTATTGGTTGCTGAGCCGTTGGCGTCACCCCCGCCAAGGCTGGTTACTGTGCATGAGCTATTTATTTTATGGTTATTGGAGCTTTAATTATTTGCCACTGATTTGGCTTTCCACAGCCATAGATTTTGTGGCAGGGCGCCAAATTGAGCGTAGCGACACCATGCAACACAAGCAGCGCTGGTTAATGCTATCGTTGCTGGCCAATTTGGGCACACTCGGTATCTTTAAATACTTTGATTTTTTCGCGACCTCGATCAATGCGGTAGCCGGTGAGGGTTTAGCCCCCCTGTTGAATGTCGCGCTACCTGTTGGGATTTCTTTTTATACCTTTCAATCGATGAGTTACACCATAGACATCTATCGGGGCAAGGTTGCGGCCACCAATAACCCATTACAATTTGCCTTATATGTCACACTGTTTCCGCAACTCATCGCAGGGCCTATCGTCCGTTATAGCGATATTGCCGAAACCCTACAGCAACGCCATGTACCATTTTCACTCGCTAGCATCCAAGATGGTGTTTTCTTTTTTACGGTAGGATTGGTCAAGAAATTACTGATAGCAGACACCATTGCCCAAACGATTGACCCTATGTTAGCGAATTATGAATCACTGGATTTATGGGGCGCATGGATTGTTGCTTTGGGGTACACCTATCAACTCTATTTTGATTTTTCGGGGTATACCGATATGGCAATTGGGTTGGGACGTTTGTTCGGGTTCTCGTTCCCGCAAAATTTTAATGCCCCATACCTCTCCCGCAATATTTCAGATTTTTGGCGGCGCTGGCATATTACGCTCTCGAATTGGTTACGTGATTATCTATTCATCAGTTTAGGTGGGTCGCGGGGCAAGGTGATGTTTGTCTTACGGAACTTGATGCTCACCATGTTGTTGGGTGGTTTGTGGCATGGTGCCGCATGGACATTTGTGATTTGGGGTGCTTATCACGGTATTTTGTTGTCGTTATTCCATGCCTACCGCTTGGCAGAAATGCCACGCTGGCACGATGCGCTGGCACGGTTTGGCACCTTCTTGGCGGTTTTGGTCGGGTGGGTGATGTTCCGTGCGGAATCAGTATCAATGGCCGTTTCGATCTATGAAAGTATGTTAGGGCTGAATGGTATTGGCACACTTGATGCTTGGAATCTATCCGCTTTCTTTGGCTGGATCATGGTCTATTCCGCGATCTATACGAATCTGGATTTAGAAACGTGGAATCTACCCACACCCCGCCGTGCAGTTCCTTTTGCCATCACGGCCTTGATCTTAGCCTTAACCATTACCTTGATTTCAGTAACCCCTAGCCCATTTTTATATTTCCAATTCTAAGGGGTGGTTACCTGTTACCGAATATCATGGCATGAAGTGCCACAAGCGATAAAATGCTATAATGCGCACATGACCATATTAAACGACCGCTACGAACTCTATCAGATGCTTGGCGAAGGGGGCATGGCGCAAGTCTTTCGTGCCATCCACCTACAACTTGATCGCGAAGTGGCCATCAAGTTCATTCGTGAAGGCATCGCCAACCCAGAATTTGCCGAACGCTTCAAGCGCGAAGCAAGTGTCCTTGCCAAACTGGATCACCCCAATGTGATCCAAATCTACGATTTTGATCAAACAGACGATGGCCGTTTTTATATGGCCATGCAATTACTGCATGGTTCCGATCTAGCTGAATATCTGGACATTCAACAAGCCGCGAATCAACCCCTGTCTGTGCAAAAAGCGATCAGCATTGTTATTGATGCCGCCAAGGGCTTGCACTATGCACATAGCAAAGCCGTTGTTCATCGTGATGTGAAACCCTCCAATATCTTCCTCACGGATGAAGGGCGGGTGGTCGTGATGGATTTTGGGATTGCCAAGCTCTTGTTAGGGGAACGCTTTACCCAAACGGATATGGTGGTTGGCACGCCTCATTATTTTGCCCCTGAACAAGGCACGCCTCAACAAGTTGACCACCGTGCTGATATTTATGCTCTGGGTGCGGTATTGTTCCAATTATTAACGGGCAAACCACCATTCCAAGGGGATAGTGCGGTGCAAATTATTGCACAACACTTGAATGCCCAAGTGCCCATCATTGAGCATGTGCCAGCCAGCGTTCAAACCGTGATTAAAACGGCAATGGCAAAAGACCCTGCTAACCGCTACTCAGATATGCAAGCGATGATCACCGCCTTGGCAAGTATTACCCTAGAAACGGATATTCAGATTGAGGCAGGCGAGGTCAACACCATCATTGCGCCAACCCCCGCCACCAATACTGTACCTGATGTTCAAACGGTTCATACGCCCGTTTCAACGCTGACATCAACTGCAACGGAATCCTCGCGTCAAGTGCCCTATCAATGGATTGTTGCTGCTGTACTTCTTATCTTCATGATTGCAGGTGCGGTCATCGGATTCGGTAGTGGGAATAATGATGCTACGACCACTGAATTGGATACTGAGTCTGCACCATCGGTCAATTTTGCACCCGCTAGTGATGATGAGTATTTGGTGGTTGTTGCGGATATTGTTGGTGACGAAGCGTTAAATGTTGATGCTAGCAGGCGCATCACTCAAGCCTTAGAAGTAGATACTATTGCCGCCATTTTAGGCAATAACTATCGCGTTGAAAGCACTGAGATAGCCATTGATAACCAAGCGGATGCGGTTAAGTTGGGGCAACAGGCCGGGGCAACGCTGGTTGTGTGGGGCGTCACGGACGCAAGCGGGATCGAAATCAATTTTGAAGCGCCACTCTACCCAGAAGGCACGTTAAATCATTTAGCGTTTATTGTGCCCAATGATGATGACTTTGCAAACACGATTGCTACGGATATGCAAGCGGCTAGCACCAGCTTTTTGCGCCTTTTGCTTATTCAAAAGTTGATTTCTAGCGACAATATCACAGAATTTTTGCTGATGAATTTGGAGATCGTGAACTTTCCAGAAGAAACGCTCGGTGTATTGCCTGTTTCTGCTTTGGATGAATACGCCCTCAACATCAGTAATGAATTTAGTGGTAGTAATTTTGACACGATTGATGAAAACCTAACCCGTGCTTTAACGCTTGTTCCGAATGATCCAACGTTGTTGTTTATGCGCTGGTCAGCCAATACCGTGTTTACCCTCAACTTTGACCGCTCTGAAACGGATGCCGAATTGCTCCAAGAGATTTTAGGGGATGCAACACTTGCGCCGTGGTTCCCCTTGGCAACCGCTTACCTGAGCAATGATTTTGACACGATGGTGGCCTTATTAGAGAACGTGGATGTTAATCCAAGTGAGGGGCTATATCCCATTGTCGGGTACTACTATCATGCGGCATGGTTAAAAAATGGTGATTTTGCGGCGATTCAAAACGATGTCGATACCTTAGGTGACATCTATTATGATGCGTTTGGCTTTCCTGTGTACCATGTGTCACGGTATATCTTAGGGGACATTCAAGGTGATACAACCAAAATAGAACAAGCCGCTAGCGAAATCCGCCGTGACCGCGCTCTGGAACAAGTCTCTGATACCTTTGTTACTATGCCCGAAACCGTTCCCTATGGGATTTTTATGGTGACCCTTGCCGTCTTTAACGCTAATGATGATCTGATCGCTGCGAATCTAATCGGTACATTTGGCGAACAATTCTATGCTGATGATTATTACGTGCAATGGCAGTTAGGGCGCTTGGCAATGGTACGTGGCGATCATGAAACAGCACTTGATTATTATCAACAGGCGGTTGAGTCTGCCCCTGTGCCATTCCCCATAGCCGCCTATGACGCTGCCCTGATCGTCGCCAAATATCAACCTGAGGGCGAAGATGCTTGTGAGTGGTTAGCGCAAGCGCAAGCCCTCGCCACAACTGATTCAGATTTTTACGCTGTGCTAGTAGAGCAGATTGACAGCGCCCAAACCGATTTGGGGTGTTAATCTGCTAAGCGCACTTGCCACAGATAAACCGTTTGGATCGCACGGGGTTTGTCATATGCTCCGATTAATTCCCATGTGAACTCGTCTGCTTGTGGTGGGGCGTCGGGTTGTTCACTGGTTAATACATACACCGCATCATGCACAGCCAGCGCCTCTTGTAACGGGGATTGCCACTCAATGTCGCTCATCATTTCACGAAAGTAGCCATCCAAACAGGTAATGTGCATCGTATCGGTCGCGTATAAATCCACTAGGGGGCAAATCTTCGTCAAGGGGAAAACGGGAATCACCGCATCAGGTAATGTGGCTAACTCTGCAAAGGCTTCGCGATTACCATAGCCATTATACCGATCCCAAAAATAATTTTGATCATCCAAGGGTGGAACCGTGACATCGGGCGGGGTGGTGGCTAAGGTCACAGCAAAGGGTGCCGCAAAAGCCACTACCCAGATCGCAAACCCTCCCCACCAATAGGGCATCAGATGTCGATCTTTAACAGACGCCGCAACGCCAATCGCCATCAACGCCGCTAAGAGTGGAATCCCCGCCATTAAATATCGGGTTTGCAGATTTTCCACAATCGGCAAACCGGGCAACCATGCCAACGCCAAACACCCCAGCAAAAATAGCGCGTGACGCCGATCTCGCCAGAGCGCTAGCCCAACGGTTCCCAAAACACCGATCACCGCAAAGATCGGATGGGTCATGGCGGTGAGCTTTGTCCACAATTCAGTGAGCTTTGTGGTCAAGGAGTCAGGGGTGGTAGATTGATCAATTAATTCAGTATTGATCAAAATAAAATCGGGCAGGTCTTCCGATACAATCGAGAGCCGCGCCGGAATCAATACCGGCAGCCACACCACAATAAAGACGATTCCAGCTGTGATCAGATAGGGCATGTAGCGGCGAATGGCATCCATCAAAGACGTGTAGGGGGCAAATGCCAGAAATGCTAAAACAGGAAATCCAACGGCAAACGACATGGTGAGCTTCGCGGCAACGGTCATCGCGGCACAAATGCCCACAATGGCCGCCAAGCGATAACTGGGTTGTTTGGCTAATCGCACCGACTGCCACGCCGTTAACAACCCAAGCGTGCCTGCCCACGGATCGGCTAAGGCCATGCGCTCATAAAAGAACGCATAGGGAACCATGCCATAAAAAGCGACCGCCAAAAGCCCCACATCAGGGCGACGGGTTAAGCGTTTCACTAAGGCAAACAAGATTGCGCTGGTTAACAGAGAGGCGAGGGCGACCGTCGTCCGTGCCAGATGTAACGCAGTATCCCGATCCCGCAGATCGGTGGCATTGAGCAAAAAATAGAAAAAGAACTTGCCATGGCTTTCTTCAGCGGGATGTTGCGAGAGGTCACGGAAGTTTGCCGCCCGATACATATGGTTATTTTCATCAATAAAAACCGGTAGTTCAGTGATGTTATGGGCACGAATCAACAACTGCACTAACAGCAGCAATACCAATCCCGCATAGCGTTGTTGTTTAGTCATTGGGCGCATACTGAACAGGCTCAACGCTCAAAAAGATACGGCTATGGGCGGCATAATAGACAATATACTCGCGCCCTTCGTCCATCGGGACTTCGTATGGCACCATAAAGGGGGCAAAAGAATAGTCGTCAACGATGTAAGAAAACGGCATCATGGGGCGTTCACGTGCTGCCATTTGGATCTTGAGCTTGCCTTGCGCTTGTTTAATCGGGGTTTTGCTGAGCAGATCGGGCAAGAACCAACTCGCATTAAAATAGAGCGTCAAGAACAGATAGGCAAAGGTCAACACAAAAAAAACAAAAAAGAGGGCGCTCACCCAGTTCCCAATCGGCACCCCTAAGGCGATGGCCTGTACCACTACAGACACCCACAAGATCATAAACAGCAATCCCAGCAGGCTACCACCCGCCCCAACCATCAGTTGTACACGCTGCCCACGGGTAAAATTACCGGCTCTATTGGTGGCAATTTGGGCAGCCATGTCGGGCGGGGGGTTAAAGATACGGGATTCGTCTTGGGGTGAATTTGTCATCTTACACTTTGTTTTATCATTTTTTTAGCTATTCTATAGGGAGCTTGCATACTTGAACAGGGATTGCACATATGTCACGTCATATCAATTGGGGTCTCATTTTTATCGTTGGACTGTTGGTGGTCGCTGCAGCCACCACCCCCTATTGGTTACCATATGCGGAACCATTACAACCTGACGAAGAAGTTGCTGATGTCGGATTTGTGTGCCCGCCCAATCTTGAAGAACCCATTTGTGAAGCCTTGGACTTGCTCAACGCCACCGCCCCAGAAGAAGCCGCCAATCTAGTGGACGAATGGCAAGCTGAACCCGTCCCCGCGCCTGCCAACGAAGCCGACCCCGCCAGTGTAGAAGCCGAAATTGATCCAAACACAGTTAGTGTGTTTACAAATACCCGTATTCGGTTAGGGCAACTTGAAGAAATCAGTGATCTGTTTTATGCACGTGGCACAGTGAATGTCATCGAATTGGTAGCGGATGATACGATTCAGCGCTGGGTGCGCTTTGAAAATGATTTTGAGATCAGCCCTAGTCCTGAAGGGTTACGGGTGTATCTCGGTGTGAATGCTGCCCCAACCACGAGCGCCGAATTATTTGTGGCGGACACAGAAGTTTTGTTAGGGCTATTGAAGGGTGACATTGGTGGACAAAATTATAAACTGGATGATGAGATCGACATCACGCAGTATTCTAGTATTGTGATTTATGATCAAACCTTTGATCGGGTTTATAGCTATGCAACGCTCCAACAACCATTAAATTAACGGAAGATGAGGGCAAATTTAGCCGCTATCTGTAAAATGATTTTTTAGATGGGATGTGCTGTCGGGGTGGGCTTGAATGAATCAGAAACCCACCCATGAGCCAAACAATCTTAATCTGCCGCAGAGCTTTGCAGCATCAGGTGGTCTGTTTTGGTGGGGGGAGCAGGCTTGCTTTGAAATGACCACCGTACCAATGGCGGCGTCATCATGGTGGTTATGAGTACCACAAAAATCACAGCCGCAAAAATTTCTTCGGTGATAATACCAATCGAAACGCCAATACTAGTGACGATTAAGCCGACTTCACCACGGCTGATCATGCCTAGCCCCACACGAAACGCCCCATGCCGATCAAAGCCGGTTAGGTAACTGCCCAAACCTGCCCCAAAGACTTTACTAAACACGGCTACCGCTAACATCGCGAGCGCAAGCGGCAATAAGTCGAGCGTTAACAGACGGAGATTGACTTGCAACCCGATACTCACAAAAAAGATTGGCACAAAAAGTGCATAACTGATGGCGTGAACACCATGCTCAATATCATCATGCACGTCTGGGCGTGTGCGCCCCAAACAGATCCCGGCCATAAATGCCCCTGTAATTGCTGCTACCCCGCCAATATATTCAGCCGCAACCCCACTAATTAACGCGGCAACAATGGCGACCGTTACATCCCCTTCAGAAACCCGCATTCCGGATACTAAATTAGCAATATAAGGCAAGACATGCCACGCAATGGGGAACCCAACACCGATAAAGATGCCTAAGCGAATTAAAACTTCCGCAACGCTACGGCTTTCAGTGGTTTCAGCCACGCCCCCCGGATTAATGGCGATAAAGATCGAAATCAGTAACACGACTAAAATATCATCAACAACGGCTGCCCCTAGCAAGGCCGTGCCTTCATCGCTGTCCAAGACACCAAGTTCCATCATGACTTCAGCGCTGATGCTGACACTCGTTGCTGCTAACACCAACCCTAAAAAGAGGGCTTCATAATTGGAAATATCAAACTGCAACATGACAATTGCCATTAGCACAACAGGGATCACTACGCCGAAGATACCCGCTAAAATAGCTGTTTTGCCCACCGCCATCATATGCTTTAGGTTAATTTCAAGCCCTGCCGCAAACATCAATAACAAAACACCTAGTTCGGCAAGCTCTAAGATCAGATGCTCAATGGCTTCATGATCATGGAAGATAGCCTCTTGTGCCATCAGGTTGAAAATTGTTGGCCCCAAGATGACACCCGCGAGTAGTTCCCCCAAAACGGCGGGTTGTTTTAATAAGGTTGCGATGTATCCCATTCCTTTTGCAATCGCAATGATCAAGCTTAACGCAAGCATCAACTGTACAACTTCTGACATGTGGTACTCCTCTACTACCATGTGTCTCATTTCTCTCTTGAATGATACGCCTGTTCACGAGCCATAGATGGTGAACAACGTCACAATATCCCCTGTCATATGGTATGTATTAATCGCTTTAAACTTGGCTTGACGCCGTTTGAAGATTTAGCTATAGTGTTAAGAGAATGCGAGATAGTTTAATCGGCAAAACAGCGGACTCTGAATTCGTCATTCCTGGTTCGAGCCCAGGTCTCGCAGTTGCCACAACCATTGATACACTCAAAACATAGCTAGGGTAGAGTTGTTTTTGTCCAAAATTAACGTTTTACCTTGAATCGTGTATGGGAGGGTTGCCATCTCTATATGTGTATCGTCAGATGGCATAATTCAAGAAATTTCCTATATATTTTCCGATTTCACATAAAATGTATATAATCAGCTAAACTGTATGTATTAAAGTAACATTCGGTATGTAATTGGATAAAAGCAGGTATAATGATATGATGCCAAAGCAAATAGATTATACCTTATCAGAAGAAGCTCTCATTGAAGTGCAGAAAGCGATGAAATCCGCCGATGCAAAAGTGTCTAAACGCGCGAGTATCGTGTATGCGTTGCATCAAGGGTATGCCGCGCCAGAAGTAGCGCGTTTGCATGCCGTGACAGCCAGTACCGTTTACAATATCTTTCATCGCTATCATGATGAAGGGATAAGTGGCTTGTCGAATAAAGCGAAATCAGGCCGCCCGCCCAAAGCCGATCAGGCATACCGTCAACGGTTACTTGACGTGTTGGAAACCGATCCGCACACGCTGAACTTGGGATTTTCAATATGGACATTACCCAGTTTACAAGCGTTTATGGAACGCGAAACGGGGGTTCGACTCAGTCAGAATCGGATTTCGGAAGTTCTCAAGGATGAGGGGTATGTCTATCGTCGCCCGAAGCAGGATTTAGGGCAGCATCAAGACCCACTTTTACGGGAACACGTGTGTGACGCACTGGATGAGGTGAAAAAAACGCCTGTGAGGGGTATATCAAGTTACTCTATATGGACGAAAGCGGATTCAGCTTGAACTATCCCATGTATAAATGTTGGATGCGGCGTCATGAGCAAAAACGACTTCCTGCGCCGCATCAGAATCGGAGTGGCTGTAGTATGGCGGGCGTGATTGACTGGATGACATCACAAGTGTGGTGCCAGACCATACCCCGCTTAAGTAGCGAGCATCTCATCCGCTTTTTTGAGTGGATTTTTCTAGATATTTATCCCGACGACCGCATTGTACTCGTCATGGATAATGCGCGCTCACATCATGCCAAGGCGATGAAAGCTTTTTTGAGTCTTTTTGAACATCGCGTTATGGTCATTTGGCTACCACCTTACTCGCCTGACATGAATCTTATTGAGCGCTTTTGGAAACATCTTAAACAACGGGTTACGGCGAATCGGTTATTTGCGGATGTACCCGCTATGGTTCGAGCCATCCACACCGAGATTGTTCACCAGAATTGTTTAGATTACCCATTTCGCTTTTCTTTCTCTAATAACTAACCGAAGGTTACTTTAAAAATTAAATATACCAACGTTATGGCAACGATCCATTTACCAGATGACTTAGCGGAAAAACTCAAAAACCGCGCTAAACAAGCTCAATTATCAATTGATACAATTGTTCAGAGCGCGTTGTTAAGTGATCAAGAAAATACCGATGTCATCAATGCCTTTCCCTCCATTCTTTGCACAGTTAGTGCAGATGGTATCTTCCAGAGCATTAGTGAAAATTTTACCTCGATTTTAGGGTATACCCTCAGCGAACTAACCGCCCGCCCATTTATTACCTTTGTACACCCTGATGATGTTGATGCAACATTAGCAGAATTTGAAAAGCTCCAAGGCGGCCAGCCACTCCTCTATTTTGAAAATCGGTATCAAGCAAAAGATGGTCGCTATGTGTGGATTTCGTGGCAAGCGAATCCAATGAATGACAATGGCATGATTTATGCCATTGCACAAGATGTCACCCAACGCAAATTGACCGAAGAAGTCTTATACTTTATTGCTCAAACACGGTGGGGGGCAAACTCTAAACGCGATTTCTTAAATGATATGGTGTTATATCTCAGTGAGCTTTTAAGCATTGATTACGCGTTTGTAGGCGAACTAGATGGTGACCACGTCCATACCTTAGCCATCGCCCATCATGGCAACTTACAAGATAATATGACCTACGCCATTACGGATACCCCGTGTCAACATACTTTCGAACAGGGGGAGGCATTTTATTCTAACAACTTACAAGCCCGTTTCCCTAACGATGAAATTCTGCAAACATGGGGCGTCAACAGTTATTATGGTGTTGCACTCAGCGACACCACCGGTAAACACATTGGTGCCATTGTGCTAATGGATGCGAACCCCATAATAGATAAACAACATTTAGAACGGGTTATCCAACTGGTTGCGATGCGGGCAGCCCATTATGTTGAAACCTTGCAACAACAACGCGCAATGGAAAAAAGCGAAGCACGCTATCAAAGTGTGGTTACAGCGTTGACAGAAGGCGTGGTGTTGCAATCTAAAACGGGTGAAATCATCGCCAATAATAAAAGTGCCGAGCGCATTCTGGGTTTAACTGCGGAACAATTACGTGGACTTAGTTCTGTTGATCCACGTTGGCGCTCCATTCATCCTGATGGCTCGCCGTTCCCCGGTGAAGATCACCCTGCAATGGTTACCCTGCGGACAGGTGAACCCCAACATAATGTCATGATGGGCGTCCATAAACCGTCTGGCGAACTCACATGGATCTCAGTAAATTCGGAACCGTTGATTGATGCCAAAACAGGGAGCCCCTATGCGGTTGTGGCATCGTTTAACGACATCACTGCCTTACAACTCGCTAAACAACAGATCCAAGAAACCGAAGCGCGTAGTCAAATATTGATGAAACATGCTCCCGTTGCCATCTTTGTTGTGGATGAACAACAAATGATAGTGCAACACAATGACCAAGCCAGAACATTATTTGGTTATACAGATGTCGAATTTGTGAAAATGCCCTTAATTCGTTTAATGCCGCAACGCTTTCATCATGCTCATACCGATCATGTGAACGATTTTTTTGGTCACCCCCAAAGCCGTGATATGACATCGGATACGGGACTTTTTGCACGGAGGAAAGATGGGCGAGAGTTCCCGATTGATGCAGGCTTAAGTTATTTTGAATACAATAATGAACGGTTTGCGATTGCTTTTGTTTCGGATGTATCCGCCCGTATCCAAGCCGAAGAAAACCGTAAAACGACTGAACTGTTACAGATTGAGCTTGAAAAAGAAAAAGAACTCCGTGAATTAAAATCACGGTTTTTGTCGATGGTGTCGCATGAATTCCGCACCCCCATGTCTGTCATTTTGACCTCATCAGGATTGTTGCGCGCCAAATGGGATCGCATGACCCCAGAACAACGCACTGAGCGCTTTGATAAAATTGAAAACCAAGTGCATCGCTTAGACCGACTCATTAATGATGTCACTGCCATTAGTAAATCAGAATTGCTCAAACAGCAACTCACACTAGAGCCAATTGTTTTACCCGTATTCCTCAAACAGCTATCAGATGAGATTCTGCTCGCCTACAATAGCACCATCACTATTGAAATTACGCAAAGTGCTTTGAATTTACGCCCCGTCATGTTAGATGAAATGCTGGCTCATCAGATGTTTGGTAATTTATTATCCAATGCTGTGAAGTACTCTCCCAATGGGCAAAAGGTGACCGTCCACCTACACTACACCGACAATACCGCGACCATCACCATCGAAGATGATGGTATTGGCATTCCCCAAGACGATCAAAAATATCTGTTTGAAGTTTTTAATCGTGCCAGCAATGTTGGGGGGATTTCGGGGTCAGGGTTGGGCTTGGTGATCGTCAAACAAGCTGTTGAAGCACATGGGGGATCGCTAACCTTTGAAAGTGATGAAGGGGAGGGAACAACTTTCCACATCACATTACCGATAGTTCCCCCAACGCATTAGGGTAACGCCAACCCCATCAGCCATTGATCCATGCGTTCAACCGTTTGGTGGGAACCCGCCTCGCGACAAATGTCATGTGCCATATTACTAAACACATCCCACTCCGCACCATAGGCGGCGGCGGTTCGTTGAATGTCTTCAGGTGTTACTAAGATGTCATACAAAGCCCCTAGCACCAACATTGGAGCTACGTGCGCCTGTTGTGGATGAATCGCATCCATCCCAAGCATATCAAACATGACTAAAAAGGATTCAAGATGTAACCGTGCATAATACATTTCGAGCTTTTCACGTGGCATGGCTTCATACACATCATCCGTAAAACAATATGTTCCAAACTGATCCGGTGAAACCCGTAAGATATTACGCTTGCCACTCACAAAATCCCAAATATGTTTTACCGCATAGCGTTTAAGGGTACGGTACAGCACCAGCGAAAAGCCAAATACAGGAATACTCGACAGCAATATAGAGGCACTAACCGTATGGTATTCAATATATTTCATGGCGACATATCCCCCCACCGAGTGCCCAACCAAAACAGGCGGGGTGTCAAATTGTTGTGCTACCTGCCATACATCGTCCACATAATCCCGAATGCGGGACGGATTCAACTGCATATAGCCCCGATCCGTTTCATGGTACCGTAAACTCACCGCATGGACTTCATAGCCACACGCCGCCAAAGCTGGCATCAAGGCGTCATCAAAACATCGTGCATCCAAACAAGCACCATGCACAAACACCAACGGCGTTTTTTGTTTGTAGGTTTCAGGGTATCGCGCAAACACCTCTAGCGGACGCGAATATGTGGGCGGGGCTTCCACCTGATAGCGGTCTGGTGGGTTCATAAAGATGCCTTATCTCAACTTGACGGTGAACATTGTAACCTAGTGTCGAGTTTAGCAATAGACCTTGAGTTTGGATGGCTCATGTAACAAGTAATATACTGTATCCCGTGCGGTTGCTTTTTGATTCAGCCAATAGGCTGCGACTACCTCCGCATCGACAGTATCTAAGATGGGCTCTAAGACGGTGGCTAAACTCAAGACATCTTTTTGCAGTCCGAGCACCGCCAACCAACTATCCACAGGTAAAAATGCAACACCGCGCATGACCTTATCGGCTATCTGGTGGAGTGCGGTTTGTTGCTCATCACTCAGGGCGGCATCCTGACTCAGATCAATGCTCAGTTTGAGCATATCCGCTAGCTTTAAGACCATATCCGCCGTGACATCTACGGAGCAGACCGCAATCCAATCTTGGATTTGCGCATGGTACACACGATACCAAGTCTCGTATCGGGTTTGTAACTCATTCATCAATACTTATTTCCCTTCTCAATACCATAATTGCTGGGGTTGCCCTAGCGTATGATGGAACAATAAGATTGTCAATTTCCACCAAATCCATGCGCCAGCCTTGGGGACAAACGTGCCAAACTGGATACTCATAAAACGGTACTCCTAAGCCATGACAACACTCTGAGGCAGCCAGCAGACACAACCTCAGCATGATGTTACCAGAATCCTTAAAATTGCCGCTAGTATTTTTATCATCAGCCATTACAATCGCCCTTTTCATAATCAAAGGAGGTCGATCAACATGACAACAGACTGGTGGCGGCGCGGCGTGGTGTATCAAATTTATCCGCGTAGTTTTATGGACAGTAACGGTGATGGTGTTGGTGATTTGGCTGGCATTTTGCACCGCATTGATTACTTAGCATCACTAGGCATTGATGCCATCTGGATTTCACCGATCTATCCCTCGCCAATGGCAGACTTTGGGTATGATGTCGCGGATTATACAGACATTCATCCGCTTTTTGGTGATCTCGAAACCTTTGACAAACTCCTTGCTGCCGCCCATGATCGCGGCTTAAAGGTGATCCTTGATTGGGTTCCCAACCATAGCTCAGATGAGCATCCGTGGTTTGTCGAGTCACGCAGTAGCAAAGACAATCCCAAACGAGATTGGTACATCTGGAAAGACCCTAAACCCGATGGTAGCCCACCCAACAATTGGGGCGCATTTTTTGGCGGTCGCGCATGGGAACTTGACCCCACCACAGGACAATACTACTTGCACCTGTTCCACAAAAAACAACCGGACCTCAACTGGCGGAACCCTGAAGTCGTTGAGGCAATGCACGATACCCTACGCTTTTGGCTAGATCGTGGGATCGATGGTTTCCGTATGGATGTGGTGACCTTTATCATCAAGCATCAGGATTTTCCAGATAATCCGATTCAGGATAATGCACTATGGGGCGAGTTTGCCGAACTTGCCAATCAAGAGCATAAATACAACATCAATCAACCCGAAGTACATGGCTACTTCCGCGAGTTTCGCAAAATTGTTGATGAATATCAAGCGGTTAGCATTGGCGAAACATGGTTTTTTGATCCCGTTGAGATCGCGCCGTATTATGGCGAAAATCTGGATGAGTTACACATCCCGTTTAACTTCATGTTGATGAAAGAAGCATGGAATGCCGTTGGCATGCGTGAGAATATCCGTGCCTATTATGCTGCCTTACCAGAAGGCGCTCAACCAAATTTTGTCCTCGGTAGCCATGACGAACACCGCTTTGCGACGCGCTATGGTTATGAAAATCATCGATCCGCCGCGCTGATGTTGCTCACCTTACGCGGAACGCCCACCTTATATTATGGTGATGAGCTTGGCATGGTTGATGCCGATATTCCGGTTGACAAAATGGTTGACCCGCAAGGCATCGGGAACAACAATCCTGAACTCTCCCGCGACCCTGAACGCACCCCCATGCAATGGGATACCAGCCCGAATGCCGGATTCAGCATCCCCGACGCGGAGCCGTGGCTACCAATCCATCCCAATTATCAAGAGGGGATCACGGTAGCTGATCAAGAGTCTGATCCACAATCAACCCTCGCCTTTTATCGGCAATTGTTAAGCTTGCGTCGGGAGCACACCGCCCTGCATACCGGAGACTTTGCCTTTATTGAGATCAGCAATGATCAGATTATGGCATTTACCCGTCAAGCAGAAGGTGAAACTTTTGCGACCGTGATCAATTTCGGTGATACACAGCAAACCGTTGATCTGAGCGACTTGGGAACCGCTCTAACAGTGGCGCTCTCTACCCAATTTCATCAGCGTGATCTCGATGCGGCGGCGGTGGTATTGGCTCCGCATGAGGGGGTCTTGTTGCGGGTTGGGTAACCGCGTCGCCACATGAGCAAGGGCGCATTATTGCGCATCCGCGTTAAGTTAAGCGCTTTTCATGGTTGATTAGAGTCTCGGTGGTTCAAAATTACCGCCCAAACCACTCGTAGGGGAGGGTATGCAAACCCTCCCCTATATTATGTCAACCTGTAGAATTCGGTAAACCCTTAGCTTAATGCCAATGCGCCCGCGCCCCTGTTTATTTTTTGTTATGGGTTCTCTACTACTCCAATGTCCAAGGTACGGAGCCGACCACCGACCGCCAGATTAATTCCCTCAATGCGGCCTGTGGCTACATTAACATCACTATCAATGGTATCGTCATCACCAACCTGCTGCGTGGTGAACGATAAATTGGATGGCAACACAGCTTCAATAAAATAGTCTGTATTGGGATTAATGACAAATCGATAAATACCATTTAGATTAGTGACTGCTGTATCAACAATATTGTTGTTTACATCTCGCAAATGAACGGTGATCCCGTTAACATTCCCACCTGATTCATCTGTTTGCAACCCGTCACCGTTCACATCTTGCCACACTTGCCCTGATATAATGGTATCGGATGGGTATGTTTCATAAACATTCCAAACCCTGATTCGATATGCTCGCACATCAGGAGATAAAGATTCAATAATCACCATATTTTCACCAGATAACCAAACATCCCTTATGGGGCATAGGATAGAATTCTCTTCTGGAATATCAATCACCATCTCCTGACCCGAAATAATATCGCGAACAACTAGACTACTACCCTCTTCGCAATAAAAACTATAAGATTTATCTACAGGCCATCGAATACTTTTAGAAGTCTCAGGAAATGAATTACGATAAGGGATATCAATCGAAGAGACCATTTCTAAAGGATTAACAGTCCATGTTTGTAACATACCCTTTCGTGTGTCAATCTCATGAACAGTCAATGTAAAAGAGTTACCATCTGCCGACCATATAATGTTCTCGGTATCTATAAATACAGATTCTCCAACAATACTTAGGGTATTAATATTCCAAACTTCTAAACCTATAAATTGCCCGATAGCTATACTTGCCATATATTGCCCATTGGGTGACCATTCGAAATGTTTGAATGCTACAGCATGAGTAGGCCCAAGTGGATCGTCAGTTTCAAATGGTTCTCCCATAATGGCTACCACATCTAGATTCGCATTTAAGATATAAATCGCACCATCACTTCTTTGAAAAGCGATTTGGTTACCATCAGTTGACCATCGCACAGCGCCAAAATAAGCATCCACATAAATCATCTCAATCTCAGGGTGGTCTACATTCACTGGCATGGCAGGGACATCAAGCCCACAACCCACAAGTAATGTATAGTCATTGGGTGACCAATCAATTTGGCTATCTCTGAATTGACAATCACTTAAACTCACCACTGTTTCCCATGTTCTGGTATCAACAATGTACAAACCACCTGACACTTTAATCGCCATGTACCGATCATCAAATGACCATGCAACATCAGAAATAGTCACTAAACTAATATCCCAGATAGCGATCTCATTAAATTCAAGCTCTGGAATATCCAATTGTGCTGATGTGTCAGATATACTTGGAATCATGAGAACGGATGCCAGTATCAAAACAAGTGATAGGAAGCGAATCATAAGTTTAGCATGTACTCAAAGATTTAATTAACGACAAGGTGTATTGCTTAAATAATCACTCACTACTTCCGCCGCGAGGGTATGCCCTGCGGGGTTCCAGTGGGTGTCATAGGTAAAATAGAGTTGGGCAGGCGCGGCAGAGGTCGCTTGAAAGGCTGGCGTCAGATCAATAAAGTGTAACCCTTGCGCTTGCACCACCTCAGCAATCGCGTCCCGTTGATGATCAAAATTTGCAATCACATCTTCAAAAGGACTTTGATCCAATTCGCCAATTTCGATCCAATCATCGTCACCTAGAGTCATTTGGCGGTTGGCTTCCAACACCCAACGCCGCCCAAATTCCTCAGCATACGGAAAATAAATATGCGGCTTACTTGGCAGATACACCACCGCTACACAGGCATCACCACTAACCGCTTTAATATCAGCCAGCGATTGCTCAAATAACATCATATTTTGGGATTCAGCATAGACTTCAGGCGCGGCATTGAGCATCCACAGATAGTTATCAAAAAATGCCATCTCATAATATCCCGCACCGATAAACAAGCCTAAGGGATACCGATAATTTTCACTTTCGACAATCTCAAAATTCTCATCTCTGGGATCAAGTACTTGTTGGGTTAGGTTGACCAACGGATTGCCGCCCTCATTGGTTGGGGCGCGGGTGGTTGTATCACGAATATTTTCGAGATCGTTACCTTCAAAAAAAGCGATCAATATCCATTCACGCTGATTGCTTTGCCCGAATTCTTCCATTAATGCGGCATACTCCAACGGGCCATAACCTCGATAGGATAAATTCAAAATGGTTTTATCCAATTGTGCCGCAACTTGATCCGTCCATGGATCGCTGACCATCCATGCCTCGGTAAAGGAATCTCCCAAGGCAACAATATCATAATCGGCATAGGTGGGTTGGGTCATGGCAGGAATACGAAATCCGTTTTCATCAGTACGAAAGACATGCTGAGATAACAAAACATCTTCGGCGGGTGGTTTGACCGCGCCCGCTAACTGAAAAAACAGATCACCATCGGTTAGATAGTATTCTACTTGTAGCTCTTGATTGGTCACCCTGTCGCTATCATCCGCAGGGACTAGGGACGGAAACAACAATAACAGGCCGTATACCATCCCAATGGCAAAGGCGATCCCGAACAAGGCTAATAAAAACCGTGTGAAAAGAAATTGAATGGACATGTTCCGTATTGTAGCACGCGCAACGGTCAGGTTTTAGCACGCCTGAAATATGGTTGCCTGACTCATGCTGATCTACTGAATTGTAAATCCACGACTAATCACGGATTGCTCATTCGCGATCAGTTCCACCGTCCACTCACCCGTGATAAAGGCGAGGTCTTGGGGCGTAATGAAAAACCAAATACAGATGGAGTCAAAGGGTTGATCGGGGGTATAGCTCACCGTGTCAAAGGTTAGGGCATCGGGCGTTGTCCACCGACTGTAGAAAGTGATCCCAGCCGGGACGTTTTGTACTTCCACCACAATATAAACTTCATCTTCAGCCGTGGTGAATGTGGTAGTGTTGTCTGCTGCGCAACCATCACTATTATTGACCGCCATCGCGGTTGTGGCGGAGTTATAGATCGCACTACTCGCAGGGATGGGTGTTGGCACGGGAACCGTGGGCGTAATCGCATTGGGGAACAACGGTGTGCTACCCGCACCGGGTTGTACGGTTTGCCCCGGTTGGGCGGCGGCGGGGGCGGGTTGTGGGGTGCTGGGTACAGCTTGGATATTACCCGACGCAGCAGCTTCTAAGGTGGCTTCAAGGGCTTGATTTTGCACTTCTAAACGGACAATTTGGGTTCCCATTACCGAAACAGATTGCACAGTGCTTTGTAGCGCTTCAATGGTAGAGGCTTGTGTTTCAACCGCTTGGATCGTCTGTAAATAGATCTGATTTTCGGCTTCTCGGGTTGCCCGCTCAGAGGAATCTTCAAAAACCCCACCAGGGCCACACGCCGTTAGAATCATACTCCATACTACAAGATAGGCGAACCAAATTTTCACGCTTTGCTCCGAACGATTGAAGAGGTTTTCTAGGTAATTTATATGCCTGTGAGTGTAGCGTGCTTAGTAAAAAGCCTTTTATACGCAACGCTTACGCTTAACTGACGATTAACCTACGCAGGGGCTTTTGAGGGAGTTCTTGGCAAATTTTGAACAATTAAAAAAAAAAGGGGGGTAAATTAGGCAAAATGACCTATAAAATATTAGCATAAAAAGAAGACAAAACATGTATGGCAATTTGACCAAATCGCATATGACAGCTAACAAAAATGGTAATGATTCAGGCTCTCACTACTGTAAGATGTCACCATATAGTTATCGCTTAAGTTATTGAGTAATTGATGGCGGGCAATTTCGCCCGCTATGACATACAAACTTAGACATACGGAATAGTTAATTTAAAGCTATTCAATCCAATAAATTTCACCATCTTCAAATATTTCAGGAGGAGACATAGTTAAAATTTGCATAAACTCCTCACCCGAAAAGTGGCGTGCATTCCCAAATAAAATTAATAATGCTGGCGGTTCTATCATAAAGTCTTCGCTTATCGCAGTGATTTCGAGTGTGTGGTTCCGAAGGCGTGGATCTAGTTTGCGCGGCAACGATCGAATCTCAATTTCACCTGAAATCACACTGTCTAAATTATGTAAGGCTAAGGGCGCGGGGCTATCAGTATAAATAAAGACTGTATCAGAGTGATATTGTGTTTTGAATTGTTCGACGACCACTGGTAACGCTGAGATTGTTGGACTATCGCGCCAGATTGCAGAATTATAGTGTCCGCTATTAGGCTGATTATAATGACGAGTTAAGTTAGTCATAGTTCGATATGCTAGTAACGATAATTGTACAACTAGCCAGATATAAACAATCGACAAAATATAGGGGCGTAACCGCTGATAGCTATTTTCCCTAATGTACCATACACCAAAAATAACCAATATCACTATTGGAGCATATACAGGAGACAGTAACCGCGCATTAATGGGATCAAAGGAATAACGCATTGCAGACCATATTAAAAAAGATAGGTATATTGCCGTATACAAAGCAAATAATATAAATAAAAAATATTTTGAATTGTCTGCTAAATCATTATCTGTATTGCGGATATATAGAACCAGCACAATACATATTGAGAAAACAATTAAGAAAAAGAGTGGCCAGTTGGACTCAAATGTTGAAAGTTGTATTGGGATAAACCAATCAATTAATGTAATTGATGTTCGGTCAATATTGGTCATGAACGAATCAACTGAAGGGTATCGGGGACCAAATAAGGTTTTATCGACATGATAATTTCTAACCCCCCATATTAGAACTGGGATAACAGCCAACCCACAACAAGTGATGGCTGTGAGAATCCCCCTACGCAAATTATTTTTATGACGATATAAAATTACAAAACCCATGATCCCAATACTAGTTATCCCAATATAACGGGTCATTAAACTTAATGAAACCAAAACGGTTGCCAACATAAGTAACCGTAGGCCACCATTATCAAAATAAGCATTTAATGTGGCTAATGATGTAAAGACAAAGAAGGAAAATAGAAGCTCTGTCCACAAAAATGTTGAAACCATCACAATTGGTAGTGAAAAAACGATATACCCAGTACCCACCACAGCTAATTTAAAACCAAAATTTTGATAAATAAACTCAAAAAATGATAGTACAAAACAAAACATTATCATCAAATTTAAAATACGCCCAATGTGTAGAATGTCCATCTCTAACAAGACATGTAGAATGGCTAGTAGGGTAGGATAGAGCGGTGGCCAAAAAGTCATTTCGTGACCATAAATACCCACAAAGCCACGGCCATTAGCAACATTTTCTGCCATAAAAAGATAATTGGTCGAATCAGGCGACATAGCGATGTTGTAGCGTTCTGTGGCGTTCCAAATAATAACAACACTCAGTAACGCCAATAATCCACCTATCATCGATCTTAGAATAAGGTGGTACTTTACAGCTTTTACGAAAGTTTTCATACATCCCCCTCTCTATTACACGACCACATTAATTTATAGAAAATGTGAGTTCTCAATAAGACACATCATATATACTGTCTTTGTTCGGGATTCATTATAAACCAGACATGGTTTATGGCCTCATCGCATCATGGCGTTATTTGTTTGACACAGCCATATTACATGGAAGTTCTATAAACAGCAAAAAATCACGCCCAATAAGAATGTAAAACAAGGGTGAAGGCTGGTGGGGGTACAGTTAGTCTCTTGTATCACTTACTTTGAGACAGTACCACCAATTTTTTAAACCCATAGATAGGGTATAAAGTATATGTAGGATTTATGAACTATGCTGCTGTAATTTCGGCTTCTTGTTCGGCGGCAAGCTGTGCTAAACGATTGACATCGCCTTCAATATCTTTGGCTATCACACTTTTGACTGCATCACGTGCCATGGGCATTGAAAGCGGTTTATAGTCAGAGGAAATTGTAATGTCGAGTTGTGTGCCACCCTCATGTGGCAACAGTTGCCACTCAAAGGACAACGGAAACGGATCATTCATGGCAAAAATAACCGTATAGTCATCGACTTGGCGAACTTGACCAGTTGTATTAAAGGTTCCAAACATGGGCACATTTAATGTAATTTGGGCGGTGTCATCGCTGAGTTGTTCGATACGACGCACCCGCCCCATAATTTGGGTGAGGGTAGATTGATTCATTAATAAATCTAATAAAATAGCTGGTTGGTAAGGCAACCATGCTTTGGCGTGGATGGCTTCCATAGTTTACTCACTTTATTTTGATTGCCGATGTGCAGACTTTAGCACACCCACCCGCCACAACCATTAAATTTCGATGAGCATACTGTTCACCATATCGACGTCATCTCATAAATTGCAAGATCAACAATCTCAGCACGACCGAACACCTTGACATGATGATGTGCCGCATCCATCGGATACACGCGGCTAGTGATACTGGTGCGATAATTCGCCATCACCTCTAATACAGACCCATCCAATAAAATTCGTAATTGCAGCGCTTCGCCGTCATCTAACGGATGATGGGCAGTATGGAGATGGGTATCATAATTGGGGTCGGGCGTGGCATATACCCGCGCAATGGTTAGCTGTTGTGTCACAATATCATAACGAATTTCGGCATAAGCACTATCGTCTTTAGCACTCGCTACCCTGATCGCAAAATCACCGCTATCAGGAAACGTGATCGTTGCCTCCATATCGAGTGCCAGCCCGCGTTTATGAATTATCAATTCGCCATCCAGTGACAAATCTTGATAACGGTCACTATCACCACGTAGCATTTTGCATTCTTCAACAGGGATGCTCAACAATCTATTTTTGTGATCCAGTCGTAATTCTCTTGGCATCGATTGCACACCAGACCAACCCGCCTTGAGATCAGCGTCTACTGACCGTCCTTCGCGCAACCAACCCCACAATAAGCGCCGTGATTGATCATCTTCAAAGGTTAAGGGTGCATAGAGGTAAGCATGATCAAATACCGCATCATAGATTGGCGTAAATCGTTGATCGACAAAATCGCCCACAAAATAATGTGTCCAACCGGTGTCTTGCCCTGTATGACAGGACACCAGCAGCACCCATTTGTCATCGAGTGGAAACAAGTTCGGGCATTCCCAGATGACACCATGCCGCGCCACATCACCTTGATAGACGGGATGTAGATATTGCCAGTTCAATAAATCTTGGGACTGATATAACAATGCCGTGGGGGCTTGATCAACAATCTGTGACCCCAGCACCATATACCAACCGTCATCGGAGCGCCACACAAATGGATCGCGATTGTGAATCGTGTCGCCAGCCTCGGCAGGGATGCCCGCAATCATGGGATTTTGCGCTGACTTTTGCCATGTCACCAAATCATCAGAGCCCAGCGCCATACATTGCACCTGATGCAAAATGGCAACCGACTCCACCCCCGTGTAAAAAATGGTGGGCTGCCCGTCATTGTCAACCATACAGCCTGAAAAAATGCCGCCTGCATCCATGCTATTCGGTGTAGGGGCTAATGCAATTGGCAAGTCCTCCCATGTGATCAAGTTATCACTGACCGCGTGCCCCCAATGAATGGTTCCATGTTGCGCTGCGTTGGGGTTATATTGATAAAACAAGTGATAACGCCCCTGCCATTGAATAACCCCATTGGGATCATTCATCCAATTGTTGGGTGGTAAATAATGATAGGTTGGACGCTGAATATCATCAGCAAAGGCGTTACGCTTGGGATCACGATGAGATGGCATATTCGGTCTTATCCAATGCTGGTTCGCTTAAATTTGAGATGATTCTATCACACCCAAGGGTCATATTACGCATAATCGGCGTCCCTCGCTATAATTGCATTCAGAAGCCCCCCATATAGAAAGGACACTCCACAATGGCAATTGCAAAAAAAGTATTTGGTCGCACCGGACACAACAGCACCCGTATTTTGTTTGGTGCTGCTGCGTTGAGTGAAGTCACCCAAGATGAAGCCGATCAGGTTTTAGCGCTTTTGCTGGAGTATGGCATCAATCATATTGATACGGCTGCCAGTTATGGTGAGTCTGAATTACGGATTGGCCCTTGGATGCCTGAACACCGTGACAAATTTTTCCTGGCCACCAAAACAGGCAAACGGACATATGATGAAGCCAAAGCAGAATTTGAAAACTCACTCAAGCGCTTGCAAGTCGATGCCGTTGATCTGATCCAATTGCATTATTTAGTGGGACAAGAGGAATGGGAGATCGCCATGAGTGAGAATGGCGTGTTGAAATACCTCAAAGAAGCCCGTGAGCAAGGCTTGGTTAAATATATCGGTGTGACGGGGCATGATGTCGCCATCGCAGCGATGCACAAACAGAGCCTCGAACATTTTGATTTTGATTCCATCTTGTTGCCGTATAACTATGTCATGATGCAAAACCCGATTTATGCAGCCGGCTTTGCCGAGGTTTTGCAGATGGCACAAGATCGCAATGTGGCGGTGCAAACCATCAAATCGATTACCCGTAGCCCTTATACAGGCAAGCACACCCACGCCACATGGTACTCTCCCCTGACGGAACAAGCCGATATTGATAAAGCCGTGCATTGGGTCTTAGGTGATGAACAGGTCTTTTTAAATAGTGTCGGTGACATCACGCTCTTACCAAAAGTGCTTGACGCCGCGAACCGTTTTGAGTCACGCCCTAGTGATGACACCATGCAAGCCTTGATCACCCAGAAGGACATGGCGCCGTTGTTTACTTAAGCATTGCGTCGGATAAAAAGTTTCAGACAGGCAATCATGAACTATTACGAGGGAGTGGTACTACCCACTCTCTTTTTTGGTTCTGGTTTTATCTGCGGAGTCTCACAACATAGCTTTAACGCACTATTTTTTGTAAGTTGGTTACTAATTTGGGAAAACCAAAACCCACTTCAAAGGTAATCTTGCCGAACTTCCTCAATGATTTCATCAATTAATGTATTGATTTGTTCATCGCTGAGAGACAGTATCTCAGGGTCAAATAGGCGAATAATGCCGCGTGCTTGCTGATTTTCCCAGACTCTCGTCATACTAAAACGGGTAATTGACAACTTTACGAACCATAGAAATTTTTCTTTCAGGCATATTTTTTCATATCCTCAAGTTTTTTGATTGGTCAGCAAATGGATGGTATGCGTCATGATGTCAGGAAGTGTACCCGTTAACAGAACGGATTGTGTGCCATCTTGGAGTACCCATTCATCATCTTGTGTATTGATAATTACGTACACAAGATCGGAAACGCCCGCATCCAAATTACCGAATATATCGATCTGTGTTGACGACTGAATAGTTGTGCGATAACCACGTGTTTTTGCGAGTTCGGCATATAATGGTATGGTTTCAGGATATGCAGTTGTGATGGAAAAATATCCAATGACAATATTTATTGCTTCATCAATAAAAGCCCATTGATAAAGTGTTACATTCCCTTCAAGTACATCCGAATCTTTTTCATAACGGTAGATCTTAGCTCCTACTCCACCGTATCCACCTTCAATTCTAAATTGGTATCCGTCAGATGGTTGATAATCCTTTTCTTGAACTTTTGGTTTGGGCGATTGTCCACCTTCAATTCTTCTGCTGGTTAATATATGGACATATAACCCATGTTCTGTAAATTTTTGACGTACTTCATCAGCGGTTAAGTCAGTTGAAAAAAAACGAATAGGGCCATGTTCGTGAGGGGTAAAGATGATGGTATGTGCTGTACTACGTCTGCTAATTTTATAGTTCAAACGAAGTATATCAGGTGCTTGGTCAAGCCACTCGATAGCAGCACGAAAGAAACCTTCGAAACAATAGCAATAGCTTAGTTGTTCCATGCAACAAGGGCATTGGGGAATCTTAACCATGATGTTCGTTTGTTGGGTTGTTATCTCTAATTCGATCCCCGATGTTTCTTGGAACTGTTCCAGTAATGTCTGAATGATGTGTTGTCCATCCGTTATCTGGTGGGTTGTGATGCTGGCGGCTAAGGGTGATGTGAGAATATCAGCAAATAGTATTGATAATCTTTCCCACCAATACCTACCGATATAATATGAGACATCAGAAATATTTCTCTCTGGGATTTTGCCTTCTCCCATAAGAATATAGCCCCATAACATGCTAGAGGATTGTTGGTATGTTAATGGTTCAACTTCATCAATCTTTCCTATCAAGTGTGTTTGCAATATGTTGAAGTTTTTCTTACGAATTTCATCACTTAAATTGAATTTGTTTTGACCCAAATGAGCTATGGGATGAGGAAAAGAATTTCCAAATTCTTCTTGGTATGCGCGGACATATGCATGGGCGTATGGGATGGGTATTTTCACGTGCTGCCTCGTGTGTCAAACAAACCTTTTATGTGATCATGATATAATATCGGTTTCAATCCATCAACAAAGGAACATTTTTTCCATTATGCCTAATAGACTTCAACAACTGTTAGCTGACTTCCATTTTGTGCGGGGGATGCGTGCCCTCAGGCGCAGCAATTTGGTCAATGCCTTTGCATACTTTCAACGCGCCATTGGCAACAATCCCGATAACGCGCATTATCATCATGGTATGGGGATTTGCCTCGCGATGTTGGGCGACCTGCCCGAAGCCCGTACCAGCCTTGATCAATCACTCAGACTAGATCCGAACTTTGAGGAATCACGGCAAAATCGGGGCTTGGTAGCATTGCGACAAGGCGATTACACCATCGCCATTGCTGATTTCACGTATATTCTTGATCGGAATATGATGGATTATGAAGCCTTGTTGAGCCGTGCCCATGCGTATGCTGCCGCGCAAAATATCCCCGCAGCTTTTGAGGATTATCAACGCTTGATGAGTACGCCGTTGGAGGCAGCCGCCTATAGTCAACGTGGGTTGCTCCATGCCTTGCAAGGGGATCATGATGCTGCGCTGGCGGATGTCAATTATGCGATTGATCAATTACCGATGATGGGGGTTTATTATGCTAATCGTGCCGAGGTGCACCGCCTTAATGGTGATTTTACCGCCGCGCTGGATGATTATGATCATGCTATAGAGCTTGATCCTGATTTAACGGTGGCATTGCTCACGGCGGGTAAAGTGCATTGGCAATTGGGCGATATGCAAGCTGCTGAAATGATGTTCAGTAGCTCGATTTCATTAGATACACAATATGCTGACGGATTAGCGGCATTGGGGGCGCTCTATGTCGCACAAGGCGACCGAGACAAAGCCCGCGAAGAATTTGAGGATGCCATTGCCTTTCATCCTGCGCCCAATATTGCCCATGTTGGGCTTGCGATCTGTGACCAAGATGCCCAAGCCTACGCCGCACTAGTGGATGGAAATCCCTTATATGGGGATCGGGCGTGGTTGGCACGAGTTCATGGCTGGAACCCTGTGCTGTTGGATCAACTGCCCACTGGGTAAGCTTAAACCGTCCTTCACAAAACGATAAGCCAATTGCACCAGAATCTCGGTGCATTCAAGCATCTATTTGCCTTTTTGTGTGTAACCACTACAATTACAGTCATGATACGATAGATTGTTATGAGGGGCATCTTGTATGGCATCATTGTTTAGTAACCTGCGACATTTATTTTTTGTCAAGCGTATACCATCGCTTCATATTCCTGAAGATCATGAACCTGTAACGGACACCAACAATCCCGCCTATCAACAGGAATTGGAATGGCAAGGATTTATTTCTCACGAATCTTTATCGCCTGCTGAGCGAGAGCAAGTTCCGACCTTGAAGCAAGATTTGGGTGATCTGGAAGAACATTTGATGCCCGCTTTTTGGGAATTCAATCAAAAGGCTAAGCATCATCAAAATCGATATTACCTGTACCAATGGTTGTTTATGGGGGGGGCGTTTGTTTCAACGCTTTCAGGAACCTTGACAACATATTCGTATGTTGTTTCGGGGGAAGAGAATAACCTTGTCGCTATTTTCTTAGGTATTTTAACGATGCTTGCGAGTTTTGTGACCACATTATTTACCTATATGTCGCAAGCGAACAATCCGCAAAAGCGTTGGGCAAAAGCGCGCCGTTTAACAGAAGAATTACGGATGAATTATTTTTTGTATTTATCACACATCAAACCCTATGATGGGGATGATCGGTTATTCCAGATGCGCCGCTTTGTGATTGACATCCGTCGTAAGGAGAATGACAATGGCTAATGATCCACGTATTCGCCGTGCTATTTCGAGTATTGACCGTCCCGCAGATAACGAAGTTCATCCTTCAGTCCGCCAGCATGATGGGGCTGCTAGCGATGCTTTGTTACGCATTTATATTGCAAAACGTATCGATGGGCAACGCGCGTACTATCAAGAACGTATCAAAGAATTTGAAGCCAATGCTGGATTAATGACTACTATTGGTGCGTTGATCATGGCTTTTTCTGCTGCGCTTTCGGCGGCAGGGGCGGGCTTCCAGAGTGCGGAAATTGCCCTCGCTACGGCCATCTTGCCTGCGTTGGCAACCTTGGTGGCGTCGTTCCGCTCCTTATATCAGTGGGAACGGCAGGCCGGGTTGTATCGGGACGCTACCTTAGGGTTAGACGAGGCGAAACTGCAAATGCCTGACTCTGATGTTTACAATCCACGGAGCGCCTCAGTATTATTGCCGCTCATTGTGCGCACTACTGAAGAAGTTTTTGAAGCCGAAATTAATCAGTGGGGGCAAATCGCGATGCAAAAAGATTCCGAAGAACAACAGGATGAATTCAATCAGGCGTTGCTCTCACTGAGTGATGACGAAAAGCTCAATGGGGGTAGCGTGGCTGACTTTGATGATGGCGGCGTTGGGTAAATGTGGCTCAAAGCCATCGCTTAAAATTCGCCTACATTACTCATAATGGCAGGTTGGAAGAACTGTTTACAAAGCAAGCATCCAATCAGCCTCCTTCTAGGGGGATTCCACACTGCCTAGCCCGATGCTTTTAGCGTCGGGCAATGGCTCCCCTATAAAACAGTTCTCGATTAGGAACAATGAATGCGATAGGATGAGGGTAACAATGATGATCAATATAACCTCTCCTACACAATGATGCGACATTGTAATCTGTAACCTATGGCTACTTCTCCTGATAGTATTACCCCAAAACATTCTTTTAATAGCTGGTTATATTTGGCCTGTTTTAATGCCCTCATTTTAGCGGGTGCGATGTTTTCAGCGATCCAGTTACGGTTTTTGTTGCCGCTTGGGCATGATATGGACGCTACAACTTACACCGTTAATCAATATATGGCATGGTTTAGGAGTGTTGTAGGGGGATACACCATTGCTTATGGGCTGGCATGGGGGTTGTGGGGTATTGGGTATGGTTGGATAACACCCTATCGGCAATTGCGCGTTCTAATCGTTGCTGTTGTGGGGAGTTTGATAGTGGCATCATCGGCGGCGATTGATGGGATTGAACAAATTTATTTTTTGATGATGAGTATTCTTGTGGGCGTTTCCTTAATCACAATCCCATCTCGGTTACGGGCAGGGGCTTATGTGATGACTACAATTGATGAGGACATCAGATTGTTATGGGGGCAACGCTATTCTATCGTTGTTTGGTTGCGCTATCGCATGGTTGCACGGTATACCCAACAGGTTTTTGGGGTGGGGTGGGTTTTGTTTGAGCCATTGTTGGTTTCGGGCGTCATGACAATTGCCTTTGTCTACTTTTTAGGTGCCAATAGTGGGGATGTGCCGTACATTAGTTTTTTGCTGTCGGGGTTGGTGGTGTATAACTTTTTTCGGCAGTGTTTAGCGCGTAGTGCATGGCTCATCATTAATGAAGGAAAGTTGATTAAGCAAGTTTACTTTCCGCGTGAAATCTTGGTGTTGCTGATTGTTGGTGAGGAAGTTTTTGACGCTTTTTTTACTTTTTTAGTGTTGGTTGGCTTAAATGCGGTTTTTGGTATTTACCCAAGTGTGTATCTATTGTTAGTTCCAATACCTTTATTTTTTTTGGGGGCGCTGAGCGTTGGGGTGTCTTTTATTGTGGCGTGGTGGTCGTTTATCTTTCGGGATATTCAGCAATTGGTGAATATTTTTTTGCGGTTATTTTTTTATGTCACCGTTCTTTATGCGGGGCAAAGCTTTGGCGGGTATGACTTTTTGATTTACCTGAATCCATTAATTGGCATTGTGCAATTCTTTCGGGATTGTGTGATTTACACGACTGCACCGGATTTTAGTGATTTATTTTTGTCGGGTACGATGTCGATGGTGGTGCTATACGTAGGTTATGTAGTGTACAAGGTCAAAGAAGATCGGTTTGCGGATTTTGTATGACCATTGCGATTGATGTTCAACAGGTGTCTAAAGTGTATCGTCGTGGCGTGCAATCTCAGATTAGTATTCGGCATGAGGCTGGACGATTAATTCGGCAAGCGCTTTCATGGGGGCAGTCTACACCACAAGCTGATTTTTATGCCCTGAAGGATGTCAGTTTTCAGATTCGGCAGGGCGAAAGTGTGGCATTGATTGGCAATAACGGGGCGGGAAAGTCCACCATGTTACGGTTATTGGCAAAAATTACCCGTCAATCAGCAGGGGATATTGTCATCAACGGTGCATATACAGCACTTATAGAATTAGGAACGGGCTTTCATCCAGACCTAACTGGCCGCCAGAATATTTTTTTGAATGGGGCTATTCATGGGATGTCCCCTAAGATAGTTGCGGATATAGCCAATGATGTGATCGATTTTGCAGAATTGGGGAATTTTATTGACTCTCCAGTGCGGAGTTACTCTAGTGGTATGTTGGCACGTTTGGGGTTTAGCATGGCGGTCAATATTCGTCCTGATATTATTCTGGTGGATGAAATTTTGGCGGTTGGGGATGCACAATTCCGCGCAAAGTGTGAACAGAGGATGTATGCAATGTTGGCTGAGGGCAAAACATTAGTCTTGGTTTCCCATATATTGTCGCAGATCGAAGACTTGTGCCAGCGTGTGATCTGGTTGGAGCAGGGGCAAGTGAAAATGGATGGAGACGCTAAAACGGTGATCGCCGCGTATCAGGCAACTGTGTCATAGCGGTTTAGCAGGCTCGATCGCTGTGCCCACCCCGCACGACATCGCACCACCCCCTAACGGGGCTGACGCTCCCCCGTGCTGCCCACCCGCTGCTTGATATGGCTTGTATGAGATCGGAGTGGGGCATTAATGCCGTCCAAAGGCGGCATACACCCCCGTTCGTTTTGCTAAAAATATCACGTTTGCACCTTATCTTATAGGCGGCCTATGGTGTATGTTTATCGAGTGTTAACACAGTTGTTTATAAACCTGTAAGATTTGCCTGCTAGGGTTACGCTATCGAATAATCTTTGCGAAAAGGATGGAACCCATGCAAATACGCTCCATGATCGTGTTAGTAGGTATACTGCTGATAAGCCTGATCGGGGTGTGGTCAGTTACTGCTCAAGTGGAAAGCCCCGAAATCCCTGAAGTAGATGTTACCGACCATCGCACCACGCAACTTCAAATGTTAGGGGCGATGTTAGAAGCACGGCGTCAAGGGAACAGCCCCGAACATCTGGCGCTTTTTACGGCGGTGGCGGGCTCACAAGATCCCTTATATATTGCACCATTGATCGATCTCTACTTTTTTGCGCGCACGGGCAACACCACCACTGATGAGGTAATTTTGTTAGCGCTGGATACGATTAGCGGTCAAGATTTTGAAGGCGATTGGCGGCGTTATTTTGAATGGGCATCCGAAGAAAATATTCCGCTCCCACCTGGGTATGATACCTTTAAGGGGGCATTCTTTTCGGTGTTTGTTGATCCTGAATTTGCACGTTTTTTCACGGAAGGAGTCGCCGATAATGCCAATATTAATCTCCTAGAAGTGGTATGGGGCGGGGTGCGGGTTGATGGTATTCCCTCTTTGGTGAACGCGACCCAAATTAGCCCTGAAGAAGCAACCGCTGAAGGTGAAAGCCTTTCCTCATTTTGTCGTGACGATGATTGTAGCTATCCTGCTGAAGATGAATTGGTATTTGGGGTTAGCATTGATGGTGATAGCCGTGCGTATCCTTTACGATTATTAAACTGGCACGAAATGTTTAATGATGTAGTTGGCCATGCGCCGTTATATGCTGAACCTGATGCCGAGGGTGATGTACTGTGTAACTTCCGTGCGCCGACAGTGTTTACCGTGGTTGCCCGCGAGGGTGAAGATTGGGTTTCCATTGTGGGGCAATCAGCGGGATGTGCAGAATCCGGTTGGTTGCAAACCGCCTCTATTACGGTCACCAGTGGCGATTTGATGGATGCCCCCGACCTTGCAGCAGGCGACGATGCACTCACAGTTGAGGATTCAGCCATTCGCGCGCAAGTGATCGGGCGTCCTGTGATGTTGGCTTATTGTACATTATGTGGGGCAGGGGTGTTGTATGACACCACCGTGACGATTAATGGGATTGAAACCGTTCTAGAATTTGGGTCAACTGGCTTGCTCATGCGCTCCAATAAAGTGATGTATGACCGTAACACCCAAACCGCTTGGAATGCCTTAACAGGGGTTCCCGCCTTTGGTGAATTGGTTGAATCTGGTATTACGTTGGAACGTTTGCCCGTAGTGGTTACGGACTGGGCAACATGGCTGGAAGACCATCCCGAAACGAGCGTCTTAAGTTTGGAGACTGGCTACCGTCGTAACTATACCAATGGCGGCGCGTATACCGATTATTTCAACGATCCCGACTTTTTGATGTTCCCCGTTTGGCAACAAGATACCGAAAATCAGGACAATAAAGAGGTTGTATTTGCATTACAGCTAGATGAAACGCCTAAAGCGTATCCCTTGGATGCGTTAAACCCAGATGGTGAATTTGCGGTGGTCAATGATACCTTAGATGATCAGAATATCGCGATTGTGAGCCGCCCAACCCCTACCCGTGACTTCTTTGAACCCGGTGGTGCGGCAGTGCGTGCTTATGACCGTGGTGAGCATACCTTTACGGCTGGCGAAACCCGTAATGAAGTGATTGATGAAACTGGTGTTGTATGGCGTGTTACAGAAGCTGCACTTATTAGCCCCGATGGTGACGAGTTATCCCGTGTTGGTGGGCATTTAGCCTTCTGGTTTGGGTGGTATAGCTTCTACCCGGATACCTTGGTTTATGAAGGCTAAGCAAAACATTAGATAGACTTGATATGGTGAGGCAACCCTCACCATATCTTTGCATGCAATCCCCTTATTGTTCAGCGTATTGTTTTAAGCCCTCAGAAAAATCTTGAAATACCTGTGTCATGTCAGGAATATTGCTTTTAAAGAGGGGTAATAGCAAACCGCTAAAGGTTTCTTGTGTAAAAAATTCAACTTGGTTGTCACCTGTGGGGGTTAAGGTAAAAATTCGTTCCCCTTTAAATAACCCAAGTGGCATTCCAGATGACCAAATCATTTTTTTGTTGGGTTCAAATGTCGTCACTTTGGGTTTAAAGGCACGGTCGGGGGCGAGCTTAGTTAACACACTTAGCGTTTCGCCTGCTGCGATTTTTCCACCTAAGGTAATCATGTTTGGATCCCATTCAGGATAGCTGTTTGGGGTGGTTAATATTTTCCAGATTTTTTCGGCTGGCGCATCAATGGTGATGGTTGCGTTATAGTGCATGGGTGGCTCCTTTTTCTGTAGATTGTTTATGAATGTGTCTTGCTCATTAATACCGATCATAAAGAACATTCGTTCAATGGTCAACATAAGTTTTTTTAATGTTAGAAATTAGCTTTTTAGGCGGGATCTTCTGCGATATTTTGTTAAACTTCACATACTTATTAACGCTGAAAAGGAAGCTACAAGATGCAAATCGACCGTTGGAAAGCGCTTTTTGACACTATTGATCACCGTATCACAGGCTGGATGGCAGAATATGGGATCGTGTTGTTACGCATTGGGTTAGGCATTATCTTTTTGTGGTTTGGGGCGCTCAAGCTTGTGCGAGAATTAAGCCCTGCTGAGCAGTTGGTACGCAATACAGTTTACTTTATTGACCCTGATCTATTTATCCCGATTTTGGCAGTCTGGGAAATGGTGATTGGGATTGGCTTGATCTGGGGTAAGTATATGCGGGTAACCTTGCTACTCTTATTTTTGCAAATGCCCGGTACCGCGCTCCCGTTATTGGTTTTGCCAGAAACGGTGTGGACATCGTTCCCCTATGGCTTAACGCTAGAAGGTCAATATATTATCAAAAATCTAGTGTTGGTGAGTGCAGGGTTGGTGATTGGGGCAACCGTGCGCGGTGGCCGCTTAGTGGCAGACCCACAAGCGATTGTTGAGCCTGATCCGTCAACGACTTCATCGCAAGCAATCGGGGCACCGTATACCAATATGACATGACCATTTAGGCTATTAGAAGATGGTGCCCAAAGCGCCAAGGCGGGGTCAGCATTGATGAGGTATTAATCCTCCGCTGAATTTTAGACCAGTTTTAGACTGTGTTTGCCAAACCCAAAAGAAGGCTAAGCATAGCTTACCCCATCATTGGTGGGCTATGTTTTGCCTGTAACCCCCTGTACAAAGATTGCCCATATCTGATCCAGCACATCGTCAATAGTCCCATAATCAGCGTTATACCATCGGGCTACATTATTGAGCCCGCCATACAACAGCTTGATCGCAGGTACAATCGGACGGGCAGGGATTTCGCCTTGATCAATCGCTTGTTGTAACAACTTCCGCGCAAGCTCTTCGTGCTGACGCATCATGCGGGCAGTGTCGTTATGATTCGATAACTGATCTAGGTTGGACGCGATCAAGATGCCAGCAGGGGTGTCAATGCTCGCTAGGACATGGGAGTAGGCACGAACACGGAGTTGTTCCAAGGCGCTAGCGCTGGGATCGGTTTTTTCCTCGGTTCGCGCATCAATGGCATCCAAAACCGAGCGCAACACTTCGGCAACGAGTTGTTCTTTGCTTTTCACATAATAGTACAAGCTTGCTTTTGAGAGCCCAACCTTTTCCCCAATTTGATCTAATGTCGCGGCGTGAATCCCCCGTTCCGAAAAAACTTCGGCGGCGGCCTCGGTAATCAATTGGAGCTTTAACTTGTGGCGTTGTTCTTGGCGACTACCCATGATCTGAATCCTGTAAGTGGATGTGCTATGGTCGATTTTATCATAGATACTATTCCTAATTAACTACATGTCAATTTGATACAATAATGACTATCTTAATGATGAGGTAACCATTGATTATGAGTGACTCAACCATCACTTGTTGGGGCTGCGGAGCATCCGTTTCCGCTGAGGAAGGCGCTACCCATGCTTATCTGGGGGCGGCGGCGGGCTGTTATGCGCTGTTTACCGAAGTGCTATCACGCGGTTACTCCGATTTTCGCTATGCCCGATCTGATAATTTTGTGACCGATACCTATGCGGTAACACATGTTGGGCATCCCGAACCGCGCACCATCCAATCGGCGGCGGTGCATCTGATGGCGTTGTATGTGCAAATCGAATTAGGCAAATCGAATCAATATGCGCTTAAGTTGATGCAAGTCGCCACCCAGCACACCTATCATTGGTTGACCGCCCCTGACAATTTTGGCGCTATCTCTATTGTGGACATCCACGCCGCCCCTGATCCTGACACGCATCATCAATTGGTGGATCAATGGGCACGGCAGGTTTGGCAGGCATGGCAACCCCATCACGCGCAAGTGGCGGCGTGGGTCGCGGCGCTGTCGATATAATCATCCTATGACCATTTTCAACCAACAACGGATTCCCAGCGACCGCTTTAAGCTCGATGTCGAACGGATGCGGCAAGGCTGGTATAGCGATAAATATTTTGATAATGTCGAAATGATGATGCACATGCTCACTGAGCAAAATTATCAACATCAACAGCACACGGTTGGCGATGCCGAAGTCGAGATGCAATTTTTCACACGGCGGCAACCCTCTGCGATTGTGGTGGGGGTGGACAAAGCCCTTGCCATGTTGCGTCACTGTACCGGTTACTTTGATGGCACAGCATGGACTCCTACATGGGATTCCTTAGAGGTCGAAGCGGTGCATGATGGCAGTCGGGTATCTTATGGTGGTAATCCGCGTTTGGTGCAGCCTGCGCTCAGGGTGCGGGGGCGCTATCGGGATTTTGCCAATCTTGAAACGCCCATCATTGGCATCCTGAGCCGTGCTAGCCGGATTGCGACCAATGTCTATGAGGTGCTTGAAGCCGCAGGTGGCAAACCAGTCTTATTTTTCCCGGCACGTTTTGATCTGCACGAAGTCCAAGCAGCTGATGGTTATGCTTATGACATCGCCCGCCAGTGTTTTAATCATGACTATGGGCACGACCTTCAGCCATTCATCAGCACCAATGCTCAGGGGGATTGGTGGGGGGGGACAGGCGGCGGTACGGTTCCTCATGCCATTATCGCTTGTTTTATGGGGGATACGGTGGCGGCCATGCGTGCTTTTGCCCAAACGCAACCGATCCACATTCCACGGATTGCCCTTGTGGACTTTCATAATGATGTAAGCCGCACCGCTGCCGAAGTTGCAACTAATTTTTGGCAAGAATATGTTGCCGCGCTCCGTGCTGGCAACGAACCCGACGCTGATAAATGGATTTTGCATGGCATCCGTTTGGATACTGCCGCTAATCTGATTGATCATGGTTTAACGCCGTTGGGTGATCCGAAGTTAGACATGGGAGTCACTCCTCGTTTGGTAACACTGGTGCGGCAAACCCTGAACAATCTGTGGACACATTGGGAACTCGACGCCGCTATGGAACCGATTGCCCAAGCCTACTGTCAACAAATCAAGATAGTGGTGAGTGGTGGGTTTACCAAAGAACGTATTACGTTATTTGAGCAACTCCAAACGCCTGTCGATATGTATGCCGTTGGCTCTGCCATGATGTTGAATCATGCTGCCACTAATACCGATTTTACTGCTGATGTGGTGCGGGTGCGGCATCATGGCGAATGGGTTGCCTTGGCAAAAGTAGGCCGCCAAGTAAACCAAAACCCGATGCTAGAGCGCGTAAATTTAAATAATTTATGAGTTGATTTACCCTATAGATTAATTCTAAATTAAAATATCCCCAATAATCTGAGCGATTCCTTTATAATGTTCACAATGTAGATTAACGTGGGAAAACATTATGCAACTCATAGAACTAACATATGTCAGTATGGCAATTCACCCCATGTCTGCTAAGGAGTTAGAAGACATCCTCACTGTCAGCAAACAAAATAATGCTGAAAAAGACATCACTGGGATGTTATTATATCGTGATCGTTACTTCATCCAAGCCTTAGAAGGTGAAGAACATATCGTTGAGAATCTCTATAAAAAGATTTCGCAAGATTCCCGCCATAATCATATTTTATTGGTCGCCAAAGAAGAAATCTCAGACCGTATGTTTAGCGACTGGTCAATGGGGTTTACAAACCTAGAAAATGCAGATGATGCTACTATCCAGCATGTTGAGTCATTAGATGGCTTTACTGACTTTTTAACAAAACCTGTTGATGCAAACTTTTTTAGCAAAAATCCTACTCGCGCCAAATTGCTACTCGGCTCATTTAAAGAAAAGGTTTGGTGGTAATCTTTTGATGGTGAGAGTGTAAGCCATCTATTCGCCTAAAAAATGGCTACTATACCTACCAAGCTCGTTCATAGAATCTGTATACTTTATATAAAGGACATACACGTAACTCGATCAGTTTGAGTTTTAACCCATATGTGATGTTAAAAGCCGGTTGGTCGAGTCATCGTTTTTGTTGGATCTCAATTAAGGAGCATTATGCCACTCATTGAATTAACATACGTTAGTTTTGCTGTAAAACCAATGTCTGCTGACGAATTAGAAGACATTTTGCTCAAAAGTAAAAAAAATAACGCCGAACGAGACATCACCGGTATGCTGTTGTATCGGGATCGTTATTTTATCCAAGCTTTAGAGGGGGAAGAGAAGGTTGTTGAATCCCTCTATAAAAGAATCATGACTGACCCCCGCCATAGCAATGTCCTACTGGTGGCAAAAGAAGCGATCATGATTCGTACATTTAATAAATGGTCGATGGGGTTTAGTAACTTAGACTACATCCCAGATGTTGCAAAAAAGCGCATTGAATCCTTAGATGGGTTTACGAACTTCCTTAGTAAACCGGTTGATGCCAAGTTCTTTGCCCAAACGCCAACCCGTGCAAAGGTGCTGCTCAGCACATTTAAAGAAGGTGCATTGTGGTAAGCTGCTGACGCTAACAGCATAGACGCTATGTGAAAAATCCGTTATCCTGATGCCATCATTCAATAACATAATAGGAAATTTCCTTCATGGGACATAAAGAAGATGGGCTCGAATTTTTAGAGCGCAACAAAACCTATGACGATATTCAGGTCACCGCTAGCGGTTTGCAATATTCCATCAAAACCGAGGGTGCGGGTGCAAAACCAAGCGCCACTGATACCGTAACCGTTCACTATACGGGGAAGCTCATTACCAATAAGGTATTTGACACCAGCTACGGACGCGGGGAACCGATCTCATTTGCGTTAAACGGTGTGATTAAAGGCTGGACAGAAGGCTTACAATTGATGTCTGTCGGATCAATTTATACCTTTTATATTCCCTCCGAACTTGCCTATGGTGAACACGGGGTACCCGGCGTTATCCCCGGCGATGCGGTATTAATTTTTGAAGTTGAATTGCTCGAAATTAATTAACCAATATGTGGCAAGCACCCTTGCCACATCCCCATAATCCATACACAAGTCTCAATAACGTCTGCTGTGAAATGAAGTAAGGACGCGATATATGTCAGGCGACATCAGGTTAGGGCGAGAGAGAAACGACATGACGTTAGCACGAAACCCACAATTGCGTCGGAGCGGAGCGATGTCTGCGACCAAAATAGCGGACAAACACATCGGTTTGCCCCTACACCAAGGTATCTTGAGCCAAAATTTTAAATCCTCGCCCTATAAAGTATGGTCAAGCGTGCTAACGCTTTGTCGCATCATGCGATCTACCCCTAATATTTTTGATTTCACATAACGCATAAATAGGTAACGAGATGAGTGACCCGAGCAGAGCGCAGCACTTCCCCATTGGTGCATCGATAACATTGGAGCAACAAGACCAAAACCCCTACCCAGCCTTTGCTCAACTGTTGGCACACGAACCAATCTCATGGATTGATCAGATCGATATGTGGTATGTAACGCGACGCGAAGATGTTTTGGCGATTCTCGCTAATACCGAAACCTATACAGTGGTTTCGGAACATTCGTTGATGTTACAAGCCGTTGGCACCAACATGCTCACCACCGATGGTGCAACCCATACGGGCTTACGGCGTCCGTTTGCTCATGCGTTTGCGCCCAAACTTGTCCGAGAACCCGCCACCCCAATCACCACCTCGATTGTGAACGGCCTTATTGATGGGTTTATAGCGGACGGTACAGTTGAGCTAAAAGCAGAATTTGCCGATATTGTGGCGATTCAAGTTGTCGCCAGTGTTTTAGGCTTACCTATTCATGATGTTGATGCCATGCGCATATGGGTTAGTGATATGAATCGGATTATGAGCAATTACCAACGCGATCCAGTTGTTGAGGCTGAAGGCCAGCAGGCGATGCAAGCTTTTTCGGACTATTTACGCTTAGCTATTGAACAACGGCGTGCCACTCCCGATCATTCGGTGTTAAGCCAGATCCTAAATTCCGATGATCATCAACTAACCGACCAAGAAGTTATTGATGCATTACGCGTGATTATTTTTGGCGGGGTCGAAACAACCTCTGCCATGCTAACCAATACCGTCTGGGCATTGCTGCAACATCCCGATCAGTTTGAGCATGTGCGCACAGACCCCAGTCAGTTGCCCAACGCAATCGAAGAATCATTACGCTGGGAATCGCCCGTACAAACCACCACACGCCATGTGACGCATGATGTTCAGCTTCATGGCGTTTATTTAAAAGCGGGGGATACATTGCAATGTATGTTGGGGGCAGCTAACCGTGATCCACAGACCTTTCATGCTCCCAATCAGTTTGACATCACACGCAACAATGCTAAAGATCATTTAGCTTTTGCCAATGGACGGCACTTTTGTATTGGGGCAGGGTTAGCGCGGTTAGAGGCTCAGGTTGCACTTAAAATCTTATTTGAGCGTTTGCCGAATCTGCAATTTGCCACCGATGCCCCCGCTGCACCACAAGGCTATGAATTCCGCGCTTGTCCTTCATTACAGTTAAGATGGGAACACTGAAAGATAGCATAGAGATAAAGGAAACAATACAATGCCTGTGACAGTTGAATGGCATCCCGAGATTCCACAAACATTGTTATACACCTATACCGATCCATGGAAATGGGATGAGTGCCTAGAGGCTATCAATCTGGGGCGTTCATGGATGCGGGAACATCCCACACAGTACATCATGACACTGCACGATATGCAAACTACCCACAAACTACCCTCAACGATTGTTAGCCGTGCCAAACAATTGATTGACCACCGTCCAGAAAATACCGGATTAACCGTTTTTATCGGTGGTAATCAATTACAGCAAACCTTGTTCAATGTTCTGCTCATGTGGCGTCCACAATTGGCTGAGTCTTACTTGTTGGTGGATTCCATAGAAGACGCTCATTTCAACCTTGAACAATGGCTCAAGGATTATCAAAATATCCCCAAAAAATCATAATTCAGTTTCCAAAGTTAGCGGTGGATAGACTTGCACAAAAAATTCGATCCCTAGCAAGCGATCCAGCATCGGTTTAGGAAACATATCATGCGAAATAGGGGTTTGGGTGCGGTGTTGACCAATCGCTGCGGTCTTTTGCACCACAAAATCGGTAACATCAATTTGATGTGTTGCCTCACCAGAATTAATCGTTTGTGCAATCGATTTCTCTGGGGGTATATCACCAAGCACGGCGTCTGTTCCACGCCCTGTATAATTGGCTCGTTCGTAGGGCGAAAACACCAAACATGTGGTTGATTTAATCGTGACAATATCAGCACTACGTGGTTGACCCGTGACAATCCCAATTTCTCCAAAAAAGTCACCTTCACCCATATTGACTAATGTTTGAGATTGCTCATCATCTTCATGATGTTCACGAACCAACACCAAACCAGACATAATCACAAATAATTCTTTACTTGGTTCGCCTTGTTCCAAAATAGCGAAATTGGGCGGATACCAGCGCACCTCCACAAAATCTTTGCTATAGTTCAACATCACAGACTCACGGACAAATAGAGACAAGGCATGGGCAAATTCAGTATTTCCCCTAAAACGGTTTTTATACCCAACGAGCCATTTTGAAATTTCTTCTAACATCAGGTAATTTCGTTCAGGGAAGTGTGCATAATAAAGCTTTTGTGGAGCAAAAGCAGGGTGTGCTGTATCTGGATAGGCATCTGCTTGACTGGCTAAATAAAAAGCATCTGTTGTGGCGCGGCTAATTGCTACATGGTCGGGGTGACCATATGCACCATCATCACCAAAGGTGATCACCACATCAGGCTGAAACTCTCGGATCGCTGCCACGACATCGCCTACCACGTGTGTGTGATCCGCATCAGCTAGATGCCCGTCCAGATAATCAAAACACTGAACCTGTTGCACCCCTAAGGCGTGGCATGCCCCTATCAATTCCTGTTCACGGACTTCACCGAGCGTCTTACGACTGGCGGCATGTGCATCGTGGATCTCTCCTGCTTCGCCGCGAGTAGCACTGATAACTTTGCATTCAGCGCCTAAACTAGCGTAATATGCCATGGTGCCACCGGCACAGTAACACTCATCATCAGGATGGGCATACACACCTAAAATACGTTTGGGTAAGTTACTCATAATAATTTATCTTTCTGGCTGAATCAATCAAGACAAAGTGTACAGTTTCTGCTTATTTTTTGCGAATTGATTGCGATGCACTCTATACAATCCATGCTTGATTGGCGAAAGATCGGTATAATCTGTGTGATGAACATCACATTACGTTGAAGGATACGGTATGGAACGCGGAATCCCTATATGGGCAGCTATTTTAATCGGAACCTTATTGGCGACGATCGTTTTATTGGTAGCGGGATTGTTATATACCACAGGTAACCTTGAGATGATCGGATTAGGGGATACCGCAACACCGCAGCCAAGCTTTACCCCCAGCCAAAGCCCAACCGCCAGCGCTACGCCAAGCGCTACCCTGACCCATACGCCAAGCCATACCCCCACCAATACCCCAACCGCAACCTTTACCCCAACCGCCACACCCACCAATACCCCAACACCTACGCCGGTTCCGCCAAGTTTTGTGCTGAGCGAAATTGAATCAACTTGGCTAGAAACGCAACGCGAAGTACGGGTATATCAATTGTTCGCAGAAAATACAGGAACCATCTTTAACATTGGGCGGTCATTGCGCTACGAAGCGAATGTGACGGTTACAGCTGGTATTGATCTGAGCTTGTTAACCCTTGATGATATTGAGGTGAATGGCACAACGGTTACCATTACAATCCCACAACCTCAACTACGCGATTGCATCTTGGATGAAACGACTTCGCGCTATTATGAACGCAATTGTGATGCTGCTGGTGTGGTCGATATTGGGTGTGGTGGCTTAGAAGCAGAACTCCGTGACCAAGCACCGTTTGCGGCGCTGAATGATGATGAAAATACGATTTTCTTAGCAGATGCGTATGTGGAAGCCGCCGCCTTTTTACAAGATTTGGTGCAAGTCACCGGGATTGATCAAGTCATTATTCAACAATCGACAGATCCGCTCTCTATTGTGTCATTGGGTGGCACATGTCCACTACCGGATGATCCCAATTAGCATTCTATTAGGGGTATTATCCAGTTGGCACAACAGGCAACACAAACCAGAAGGTACTACCTTCTCCATAGACACTTTCTACCCCCACATCGCCATGCAATTTGTCAATAATCCGTTTGATGATCGACAGCCCCAGCCCAAACCCCTGGACGTCTTGTGGCGTAGACTCTAACCGGCTAAACATTTGGAATAATTTGATATATTCGGTTTCTGGAATCCCAATACCGTTGTCAATAACTTCGTACCGAACCTGATTGTTATTTAACCCATGTGCCTGAATCACGATCTCATGGCGCATTTTTTGAGGGTCGCGATATTTAATCGCATTCCCAATTAAGTTTGCAAAGACTTCTTCCAACCATGGCGCATATCCATAAGCAGGAGGTAGATCATCCATGATTTTTACATGAATATGATGTTCTTGAATGTCATGTTCAAACCGTGACCGCGCTAAAAATGCCGTTTCAACCATGTCAACTGTACCGAACATATCAGCCGCATCGCCGACTTGTGACAATAACAATAGTTGATCGATCATATCCGCCATTCGTCGCCCCGCTACTTGAATTTGGTTTGTATACTGAATGACTTCGGGGTTACCCTCGGCGGCCAGCGCCGCCAAAGATGCATAGTTCATCACCAAGTTAATTGGATTTTTGAGATCGTGGGCAATTGTATGATTGTAAGCATCCAATTCTTGGTTACGAATCATCAACTCATCAGCCGCTTGATTGACTTGTTCATACAAATTAGCATTGTGTACCGCTTGGGTTGCTTGGTTCGCAATCGCTACTGCCAGTTTTAGTTGTTGTTCGCTAAAGTGATACTTTTCTAGGGTATTCCAAACAACAATATATCCCAAAATATCATTATTGTGTAATAGTGGTAAATGTAAGGTGGTTTTTACCCTATATTTGTCAAGAATAGCAGACTCTTGTGGCGTAATATCGATCTCATCAAGTTGGCGAATTGAATATCCATTTTTGCTGCCAAATAATAAATTAATTGTGTCAGGATAATGGTCAGTGAGCGAATACGTTTTACCAACTTCATCAGACTTGTTATTCGTAACGGCTGCATTGATATAAGCGGCTAACACAGTGGTACTATTGGCGTGAACATTCAGATCACAGACATACGCATTGGTTGCTTCTAATTGCCGTACTAACGCTTGTGCTAACGTTTCTAAAATTGTTTGCCGCTCTAATGTTGTATTAACGGCTTCGGACACATGGCGCACTGTTTCCAAAAACCGATTTCGTTCTCCAATGGCGCGTTGCGCTAGCCATAGGTCAATTAAGCGCGAAATCCGATTGCGCAAAATATGGGTATTAAACGGCTTGGTAATATAGTCAAATGCTCCTGCCTCTAATGCTTGAGCGATTGACTGCTTATCCCCCAACGCGGTTACCATCATAATGGGCGCACAGGCATCCCCATAGGTTTCATTTAATATGCGACAGGCGTCAAAACCATTCAGGATAGGCATCATCGCATCCAACAATACCAGTTCAGGGTTATGAATGGGGTAAGCATCAACAGCCGCTTGCCCATTTTCAACTTCAATGACGTTATAGCCCATATTCACAATCATTTTGGTGATCATTCGTCGGGTAAAGTCATCATCATCAGCGACAAGGATAGTTGTTAATTCAGCTTCATGAAAAAATAACTTTTGTATACTCATTATGGCGCACACCATTATGTCTAATTGCATAAGTGTAACCAATTATTATGAAAAAAACATATTGGGTAATTATCAACTGGATTTTGATGCTTTTTGTCACGTATGACGATGTTTTGAGGGGGGGGATACTGATATATTGCAAGTACGAACAGCAGAAGAAATAATGATGACTAGTCGGGATAGGATAGCGACATGAGGAGCCGCTACCCAGTAATACGCCGTTGTTAGGCGATTTTGATAACCACTTTGCCGCGCACTTTGCCTGTTTCAATATGCCGAATCGCAGCAGGGACATCGGTGAGCGCATATTCTTTTTCAATCGCAGGGTGGATTAAGCCATCTTCAATCCATTCGCGTAGGATTACCAAGTCTGATTTATTGGGTTTTGCAGTGCCCAGAACCTTGATCTGTTTGCCGCCACGCAACATCATGCCAAACATATGGGATAGCGTGGAAAACCCCACTAAAATACACATCCCATTAGGCGTCAGTGCCCGCTTATAATCAGCTGGTGAATAATTTGCTCCAATGTCTAAGATCAGATCGTAGGTTTCACCAGTGGTCGTAAAGTTGGTGGTTTTGTAGTCAATTACCTTGTCTGCGCCAATTGACTGCACCAGATCCATTTTGCTGGGGCTACACACCCCTGTAACATGGGTATTTTCGTAGGTTTTGGCGATTTGAACCGCAAAGGAGCCAACACCACCCGATGCACCATTGATTAGGATTTTTTGTCCCGCTTGGATGTTCCCTGCCCGTAACCCTTGTAAAGCGGTAATGCCGGCTAGTGGAACCGCCGCCGCTTCTGTAAATGATAGATTTTGCGGTTTTAGGGTAACTGTTTTTTCGGAGATTGCCGCATATTCTGCATAGCCACCATTCCCACTTGCGGAGGTGTCACCATATACCTCATCCCCCACCCGCAACGATTTAACATCAGGGCCAATCGCTTCAACTACGCCTGCAATATCCCCACCCAAAATAGCATTTTTGGGTTTGAAAAATCCTTGATCCAACCGCACCAAAACGGGATCAGCCCGCAACAAATGCCAGTCTGCCGCATTGACCGAAGCCGCATGAATCTTGATTAACACTTGATCCTTTTCGGGAATTGGTTTTTCAACATCAGCATATTGCAAAACATCTGGTGAGCCATATTGAGGGGCGACAATTGCTTTCATTGGTATACTCCGTCATTGTTGTATGTGTGTACTAGTTGCTATACGTCGAATCTTGGTATTTAGTTGCGCAAGAGACACAATTTAATCATTCCCACCAAGATTAAACAGCAATGCCACCCCTAAATAGCCAAAAAAGAGACCACCCAAACAAAAGAGAAACGCCCCAATAAGCAATCCCCAAAAGTTACCGACCTTATCATCAAAATCGGAATTGGTTGGGTCGCTTGGCAAATATCGAATCAAGACTGTATCCCCTTTTTCTAATCTATTATGATCACCGCGCCCAACATTGGCTAATCCCGCATAAATTTCATCATCAATCGTAAATTCATATCGTACTAGATACGATGGCCCCGACCGACGCAAGCTCCCAGTACCAGGGTCAAGTTTTTCAGTTAACGTTCCTTCGATTGTCTCACCAAATTGTGACAAATCACGGGCGTCAAATGCTTCTGGTACGACCCCCAACAACCCACTCCCTGCTAAAATACAGCCCATCACCAAAAAAAATAACCCGAACCCAATCCGCATAAAATACCTCTAAATAGTGTCGATAGTCAGCTAGTGTTAGACCACATATCTTTTTATAGGTAACCGAATGACTCGATTGATCAACGCTAGCGTAGGGGCGCGATATATCGCGTCCGAAACACCCGTTTTACCGCAAATCGCGGACAGCATGTATGCCGGCCCCTACAATCATGCCATTTGCCTTGTGTTTCGATGTCCTTCATTATATTTTTGTGGCCTAACACTAGTATGATGTAGGCCATTTATTTTATCAGCAAAAAAGCGTGCAGATTGCTCTACACACTTAATTGCTATCGGGACTGTTACGACTTAATTTATAAGTACAGTAAGCCGGTAATCCCAACCGAAATAAAAAAGGTTAAGGGGTATAACACAATCATTGCATGGTCGATTCGGTTAATCATGGTGGTGTGTTCATCAACATATAGGCGCCGCAAATAGATGTTGATGCCAAAGACAAACACCGTGATCAAGAAACAGATAAACAAGACAACATCCAAGAACGTTAAATACCCTAAACGGGGAAGATCACCGGCGATTGTGAAGTTAAACGCAATGAAAATGAGCAAATTACCACTAGACGCTGAAATCCGTGAATCATAATTCTTAATGAAGAAGATCGCCCATCCAATCAACATAATCAAGGCTAATGGGATCAAAATCCGATAGATATAAAAATTCAGATGTCGCTTAAGCCAAAAGTCGAGGCTATACACCGATTTTTCGGTGTCAGGATAAGTAGAAACGCTTCTGTCCTCATCAAAGATAGTCCATTCCTCTTCGCCAAGATTGTTACCAAAACGGTTAAACGCAGGGTTTTCATGCAGCACGAATTGATAGACACTGTCAGGATAATCAGTTTCAATACGAAGCCAGAAATGTTGTTCATCAAAGGGGAATGCTCGAAAGTCAAATTCAGGTGCTTGCAACACAACATCGAATTGTTCCTGATATGACATCAGGCCATCTGAGCGAATGACTAACATACGGTTTTGAATGATGCGACTTAACTGTTCATTGATGAATTCAAATTCAGGCCAATCAATCAAATTGTTTGAAAACAAGCTCAATAATGCACGGTCGTTAAAGATTTTTTCACTACATCGGCAATCCGCTGCATCAAATGCTTGGGATCGATCTTCCCATTGCGCTCGTAAAATCCCAACAATCTGATAGTTCTCGGAGAGTTGGTTAATATCGGTGATCTGTTCAACGTCAATGCCAATTTGAATAATTGTGGGTTCACGAAGAATAGCCTGTCCGTATTCACCAGACACATTGCCAGATAAAACACTGTCTGTATTGCGGCCAACGATTAAATCAAACTGTCCTGTGCTTGTTTCATCCGTACTATTGACCACCAGTTTGTAATCTTCTCCACTAGCCGGAATGTTGTATTCAAATGTTACAACGCCATCATCCCCCGCCTGTGCAGCGATCCGTTCTTTACCAGAGAAGTCTACAAAGGCAACGTCTGGCAAAAAATCTTCAGATGTTGCATAAACATATACGGTGTCACCTGCATTTAAAAAGTTTAAATCGTATGTGTGCCCTAGGGTGGCATTTTGTAGGGCTCCTGTGATCATGTCTACTGCCTCCCCTACATTCGAGTCATCCGAATTTAGTTGTGCAAAAGGCGCACCTTGTTCTTCAATCAGGCTACTATCCGCCGGTAAAGGGCTATTTAACCCTATATATAGCCGATAGCTCCCAAACCCATCTTCACAGCAGTCCTGAATATGCAATGTATAATCACCAGTGGCTGCGAGCAAATATTCAAATGCCGCATCTAAGCCACCCGCCCCATCATCATTAACAATAATCGGCGAGTCTTGCCCCTCCAAAAATAGTGTGACAAACGGATCAAAATTACCCGTCACATTTTCAACACGAACATACAAAGTGTCATCTATAAACATATTGGATAGATCGTAAACATGTTCGATCCCAGCAGAAATAGATTGTTCAAAGACTTCTACTAAGCGGAAGTCGGCTTCAACAAAAGCATCATCATAATAGGCAAAAATGACGCCAGTATCACGACCTGCTCCCGTTAAAACTTCGGGACGATTTAACCCAATGGTCAAACGATAGTCACCGGCGGTGTCTTCCATTGCTTGGATGACGACATAATATAGATCATCTTCAGTAATGGTATATTCAAAAGCTGCATTTACGCCGCCCCCAGAATCATAATCCAACACCAGATCATCCTCTGTAGAGTCATTCCACAGAATCAACAATGGATCAAGATTGCCTCTGGCATTTGCACCATAGACGTAAAGCGTATCGCCTACTGATAAGTGTGGTAAGGCGTAGATAATGCCTTCGCCATCCCCAAGGGTGTTTTCTAAAACTTGAATACCATCGGCTAACTCAACATCGGTTGCGATTAGATCTGATGTAGCACCCCCATCAGCAACAGTATTATCATCACTTTCAATATCGCCTTCATATAAAATGAGTAACGCTGCACCATTATCTTCAGCAATTCCCTCTAAAACGGTTGGTTCATTAATACCAACCATCATCCGAAAATCAATATTAGCTTCTTCGCCAACCACATCCTCAAGAATAATGGAATAATCGCCATCTTGAGGAATCGTATATTCTAAAGTGATAGGGTCAGATTCAGCGACATAGGCATATTCGGTGGTGAACTCAATATCGAGCAACACCACATCCAAAGATAAAAGGGAACCATCTTCTGCAGTGGGTTCCAGATATAAGTATAGTGTATCGCCGTTGGTCATCCCTAACAGATCATAAACAGTGCTACCCATCGGACTAACCGTTCCAGTTAGTACTTGAACAGGGTTTTCGGTGTCCTCTTGAGCCCTTGTAAATAAAGATGGCACAAAAAGCAAGACTATCATCAAGCTACCCATCAATAATAAGTTTATCTTACGCTGTATGTTGAAAATAACCATCGGTATATACCTTCATGTATCAGACGATTGCAGTAACCTTAACGTTAGAAATTAGTATGACATATTCCATCCAATTTCAACAAACAAAATGACCTCTCGTGAATAAAATAATGACAGATTGTTATCACGACTTGCTCACACTCACATGATACAATTCACATAATTACTCATCACTCCGATTGGAATGCTCATGCCATTTTTTGATTTCACGCAAGCAGAACTCTATGAATACCGCCCTAAGCTCAATAAACCGGATGATTTTGATAATTTTTGGCAAACGGCTTTATCCGAAGTCGGGTCAGTTTCAACCGAGTTTGTCTCTTATGACCATTATCTAAAGTGGATTAATGTTTATGATGTGACATTTAGTGGCTTTGTGGGGCAGGCCATCAAGGGGTGGTTTTTGTGTCCGAAAGATATTGATACTCCTGTGCCTTGTGTTATTCAATACATCGGGTATGGTGGGGGACGCGGTGAACCCTATGATTGGTTGATGTGGGCAAGCGCAGGTTATGCCACTTTTATTATGGATACACGTGGACAAGGTAGCGTATGGCGCAAAGGTGACACCCCTGACCTCCCTAATGGCGCGAACCCTTCCCACCCGGGCTTTATGACGCAAGGCATTTTGTCACCAGACACCTACTACTATAAACGGGTATTTGTTGATGCCGTTTGTGCTGTTCATGCGGCTAAAGCGCATCCAACGGTAGATGGATCGAAGATCATCGTCACGGGGCGTAGCCAAGGCGGCGGCATTAGCCTAGCGGTGGCGGGGCTTGTCCCTGATCTTTTGGCGGTAATGCCGGATGTGCCGTTTTTGTGTCACTTTACTCGTGCGGTTGGGCTCACAGATGCCAAACCGTATCAAGAAATAGTGGAATATTTACATATCCATCGGGATAAGGTGGATACCGTTTTTCAAACCCTTTCCTATTTTGATGGCGCACACTTTGCTAGCAACATCACCGCTACGAGCCTATTTTCAGTCGCCCTGATGGATAATATATGCCCACCCTCGACTGTTTTTGCCGCCTATCATCAAATCACGACTTCAAAAGAGATTGTGATCTATCCATATAATAATCATGAAGGTGGGGAAACGGAGCAAGTCATCAAACAACTTGCATTTGTAGCCGATTTGCTAAAGGATGCTTAAGGTTTCAGAAAGCGTTAAATAACAGCACGATGGAGAAAAGTGTGGAACCACTGAATCAGTCTTGTGGTTCCATCATGAAGAGCGTGATCGTATTACCACCAAACTCTGTTTTTGAATGAGCCAAGCAATACTTTTGCCCGTGTTGGACTATCAGAAAAAAAGTCTGACTTAACAGGTCTGTCCAGAAAATCGTTGAACCCCTCTAGCTGGTTAATCTTTTCTTTTTTTGCCGCATCCATGCCATCTAAATTAGAAAATCCCATTGACCAATCACTGAATGCTCGCTTTTCAATAGGTTTTTTGGCCACCAGCAGAAGATTACTGTGGCGGGGGTCAGTTGCGATTTTTTTATATAAGTTTTCGACTACGGCTTCTTCACCTTCTAGGGCTTGGATGAAGTATCGTGCACGATACAATAACATCCCGCTAATATCTTTTTTTTCATTATTTTGGCGGCTCACTGTTAAAATGTTGGATAATTCTTCACTTGTCATTTCTTTAGTAGCAAAGCTGACATACGTTAATTCAATGAGTGACATTTTGATCCCTCCATTCAAAAAGTTTTACGATAGTGGTGCATAGAATCCAAGACCTTCGTTCCGCAACTAAGGCATAAAAATGGTATCACTATAGTACAACATTCAATAAATGGTCAGTGCTATACTTTATCGCCAAGAACGGCTCCTAAATGATCCTAATAAGGTTTGGGCGCGGGTTGGTTGCGCCGAAAAGAAATCATCAGCAACAGACTTTTGGAAAAAGTCACTAAATCCATCTAAGGACTCAATATGGTTTTTTTCATCTTTGGATGCCAGATCCAAATTCGCAAAGCCCATTGACCAATTATCAAACGCACGCTGAGAAATGGTTTCTTTGGCAGCCAACAAAATATTTGTGTGCCGCCGATCTTTTGAGATCTTGGCAAATAGGTCTTCTACAATGGATTTTTCGCCTTCCAGTGTTTGGATGAAATAGCGATCCCGATACAAGAGCATGCCTGTAACATTTATTTTGGCATTATTAGTTTTGCTGATCTGCAATAACGTTTGAAGGTCTTCAATACTCATTCTTTTGATAGCAAAACTAACATAGGTTAGTTCAATGAGTGTCATAGTTGTTTCCTAATGTACACAATAAGTGGATACTGCTAACAAAGGCGGGGATTAATGGATAAACAACAATGAGGATGCCTGTATATTGCGACTGTAATGTGATGTTAACAGACCCTTAGCAATATGTATATATTTTAACAACGTCCCCTATTTTTGTCATTATCTTTAATTAAAAATTCATAATTTTATATGGATAGAATGAAAAATTCTGTACAGTCATTTGCTGTTGATTTCACCACGATTATATTGAACATGTTGCTTATGCCGAGTCGCTTAAACCAATCGCTAAGGCGTCTAATTGATTATAGTATTCAATGCCTTGTATCCACTCTAGTGACCATGCTTGTTTACCATGTTTTGCCCCCGCAAATGCTCCCGCGATACAGGCAATTGAGTCAGAATCCCCACTAGAGTAAGCGGCGCGTTGAATGGTTTTAACGGGATCGTCGGGGTAAAGCAAAAAGCAAAATAAGGCTGTTGCAAAGGCTTCTTCTGCTACCCAACCTGCACCTGTAAGCGTACATGGGTCGGCTTCATTATCAGGATTCATTAAGGCTTGTTCAAGACGTGCAACGACAGCCGCGCATTCATCCCACCCGCGTGCAATAAAAGCTTAGGGTGTATCGGTTAGAAAAGCTTGTTGCCATACATCCCCTAACCAATCCGCATGATAGTTTTCACGCTGCTTCATTATATAGGTTCGGATTCGAGCAATGAGCGTTTCAACATCACCGTTTTGGGCTAAATCCGCAATGACAAAAGCCGTAAGCTCACTCGCAGCCAAAGCGGTTGGGTGTGCATGGGTTAGCGCCGCTTGGAATTGTGCAATTGCTGATCGTAATGTTGCATCAACATCAAGTAATCCAACAGCTTGAACGCGCATATTTGCCCCACACCCTTTGGAGCCAATATTGGTAGCGGTTTGCCAATGATTATTTTTGATGAGCCGTTCAATACTGGTCAGGCATGTCATCCCTGGCGCACGGTTATTTTCTGGATCGTGATACCATGTTATATATGCTTGGCGGAGTTCTGCTTCAAGCTTGGTCACGTTTTGGTAATCGGGTTTCACTGCTAGCAGTGCATTGCCAACTGCAATTGCCATTTGGGTGTCATCCGTAACCGTTGAAAATTTGCCAACAGGAGCCGTTGGTCCTGCCAACGGATACCGCATCCGAATATCATCCATGCTAAGAAATTCGGTTTTTGCGCCAAGCGCGTCGCCAAACGCCATCCCGAACAAACACCCTGCTACTGTGTCATAATTCATGGCGGTTCTTCTTTATATACGTCTATACATGCGTATTATACTATCACCATAGCTTTTCATTTTTGAGTTTGGCACAATGACTATCCCTTGATAGCTATCTGCGAGAGTACCCCATGCGCAAAGTCCATACATGGCGATTCCACGTCCGCACCTACGAAATCGATCAGTTTAACCATGTCAATAATGTGAACTATATCAATTATTTGGAAGAAGCCGCCACCCAAGCCAGCACAGCAGCAGGCTATCCGATGGAATGGTATTTGGAACATGGCTTAATGTGGATCGTCAAAAAGTGGCATATTCGCTACTTTAACCCTGCCCTGTATGGCGAAGAACTCGAAGTGCGTACATGGGTATCCGATGCGCGGCGCGTGCGCTCGCATCGGGAATATGATCTGCGCCGTGTCAAAGATGATGCCCCAATTATCCGCGCCCGTACCGATTGGGTGTTTGTCGAACGCGACACCATGAAGCCGCGCCGCATCCCCGAAAATTTTGACGACGCCTTTGGCACGGATGACACCCCCTTAGAAGATTTAGGTATCAGAATCCGCAACGCCAAACCCTTAGAAGAAACCCGCCGCTATAGCAGCTATCGGGATGTACAAATTTACGAGATCGATCAAGCCAATCACGTCAACAATAGCGTATATTTGCGCTGGTTGGAGCAAGCCTATGTGCTAGCAATTCAATCGGCGGGATGGTCACTAGATCGCCAACTGCAAGATCATAACTTTACGATCTTACAGGGCGGACGTGAGATCGAATATTTCAAACCTGCAAAAATGGGTGACAAAATTCGGATTGATAGCCGTATTATCGAGATGGCGCGGGTACGTGGCGCATGGATTCATGAAATCTATAACGACACCACCAATGAATTACTGGTGCGCGATTATTCGGTCGGGGCGTTTGTGACTTTTAAAGAAGACGGAACCCCCAAAGCCAGTCGGATGCCGTTACAAATGGGGCGTGACATCACCGGCTTGCCCGATTTGGAGTGGTGATGTTTATATTCTCAGTGTCCCTGAATTAATTTCCTGCTCCAATTCTGCATATATCGTCTTGAGGTAATCTACAAGCTCAACAATAGTTTCTGCAAATTGTTGAAGATCATATTTATGTTGCTCTGAAACCTCAATTTGTGACGGTAAGGTTTCACTCAAAATTGTGCCTAACCCATGAATAGAAGCTAAACGACCCCGTATGGTATTTAAACGTGGGGTAATGCGTTGAACAATGTACTTATCGAGATCAGGTATGGGGGGGTGGATTTCATCAGCGATCTCAGCATGTAAACTTTGGATGTAATCAATCTGTTCGATCATGAGGCTGGATAGAGAGCTACAGGTCTCTTGATCATGTGTTGATATATTTTCCCCAACACCTATTTTATTGATCAGCATTCCATAGCCGTGCATAGAAAGTAAAGGCCTACGCGTTTCATTTAAAAAGACAGAGATTGTGAGAGGGGCTTTCATATAATTATTTTGTTTAGACATAATGGCCTCCTTTACATGATCTAGCCGATGAATGTTAAGTTAACTGATACAAATACCCTGCACCAACTTTTTGAATAATGCCAGCTACATCTAATTGTTGCCATTGTGACGCGAACCACATGTCTATCTGCCCCCAGCAATCATTGTACCGTTTTTGCCCATGATGCCCCAACTCTACGTGGAAGATGCTCCAAACAACATACGGCTTGAATTTATGCAGATCAAAAATAGTTATATCAGGTGGATCCCAATCTATGGGTTCTTTGGTCACTGTATGGACTAGGCGACACCCGCCGCCATGAAAAAAGTACTGCCATTCATTGTTGACACCCCAAAATCCTGACTGTGGAACATCTTTATAGCTTTTGACCATGTCTAAAATCTGGTGAGTTTCTGCATCGGTAGCCGTTTTCAATTTGTGACACAGCAAAAAATCAGGGTGCAATTTCTGGATAATGTCATACACTAATTGTTGACGCTCAACATACCGTTGAATGAGGAGTTTTAACTCAGTATTTTTGGCCATACCCAATCCTTTAAGCGATTGTCTATGATGAATGATAGCTGAAAAAACTTGTTTCAAAGGAACGTGAATGCCCATTTCCACAGATTTTCAAACCCGACTCTATCCACATTTAGAAACCATCGCCGCGCAGTTTGGCACACCTTTTCATATCTATGACGAAATCGGTATTCGGCAGGGGATGCAGCGCCTACGAGCGGCATTTTCTCAATTTGACTATCATCAATATTTTGCCGTCAAAGCCACCCCGAATCCGCGTATTTTGCAGATCCTAAAAGATGAGAAATCCTGTTTTGATTGTAGCTCTATCGCTGAATTGATCTTGGCGCGGCGGGTAGGGGCATCAGGGCATGACTTGCTGTTTACGAGCAACAACACAACATCCCAAGAATTTGATGTTGCTTTATCCGATGGCGGGAGCATCCTTAACTTAGATGATGATCGCCTATTGGATAAATTACCCTATGTGCCTGACATGATCAGCTTTCGGCTTAATCCGGGGAGTGATTTGGGCAATGCAATTATTGGCAAACCTCAAGATGCTAAGTTTGGCATCCCGAAAGAACGCTATGTGAACGCTTACCAAGCAGCACAAGATCAAGGCGTCAAACGCTTTGGATTGCATATGATGGCGGTATCCAATGAGCGCGATGTGGATCGACATTTGGCAGGCATTCGCGTTTTGTTGGAGATAGCGCGGCAACTTCATGAGCAATTAGGCATTGTGCCAGAATTTATCAATATTGGCGGCGGATTGGGCATCCCTTATCACCCTGATGACATCCCCTTACCATTGGAACAACTCGCGGTGGGCATTTGGGAACTCTGGCAGGGTTACGATTTTTTACAAAATGCCAAATTATTCACCGAATGCGGACGCTACATCACCGGAGCGCATGGTGTGCTGATCACACAAGCGATCAATATCAAAAACAGCTATCGGCACTATGTGGGGGTGGATGCGAACATGTCAGCCTTGATGCGTCCGGGCATGTATGATGCTTACCATCATATTGACGTGTTAAACAAACCTTCTGAGCCAACTCAACTTGTGGATGTGGTCGGAGCCTTGTGTGAAAACAATGATAAATTTGCCATTCAGCGCGACTTGCCAAAAATCGATGAAGGCGATTTGTTGATCATTCAGGATACAGGCGCACATGGGCATTCAATGGGCTTTAACTATAACGGACGCCTGCGCCCTGCTGAGTTATTGTTGCGGCAAAATGGACAAGTTGACTTGATCCGTCGGGCGGAAACGCTCACCGATTATTTTGCGACGCTGGATGTTGAAACAAATTCTATAACCTTATAAACAATAAAGCGCGATTCTGCCGAACATGATAGGCTATAAGAGCGAGGTAGCATCATGGCGTGGGAGATAAACGATAATCATGAAGAGTATGCTCTATTGTTTTTCAGGTGTGATTCTTGGCATTATGATTCTCTGTGTCGGGATGGTGGTGTTTGTGATGTGGGCAATTTGGGATTACCAGCGTCCCCCCGATGGCGCCGTCATGTACAAACCCAATGGAAACGGGAACTATTCTGGAGTTATCTGGGTACCAGATAGTGACCAACTCTTATATACCTATCGAGGTGTAAACTCAGGAGATGATTTATATATCTATGATGTTAGTGAGGATAGTTTTGAACAAAACCTCATACCACAAGGTCTCTCATTTGTAGAATTTAGAGGAGCATATAGCTGGAAAAACGATAATATTATTGTCTCAGATGTAGATTTTGCGCCCGCTACAAATAGATTGGGTAGTGGTTAAAAGGTAAGTGATGAAAAGAGATATAATGCTGCTTATCATGATAAAAGAAACCGTTACCTATAACTGTAGTCGGTGTGGCAGCATTAATATCGTGCGCAATGGTACGAATAAATGCGGGAATGCGCAATATCATTGTAAAGACTGTGATGCGTACCGCGTTTTAAAACCACAATGCCGCCACACCATTGAAGAAAAAGCCCAAATCTTGAGCGCC
>JGI12316J15310_10000016_pt15 | contig 83958 bp, 76 predicted proteins | sample MarCyaLeptolynsp_FD_15310 | JGI IMG/M metagenome (IMG submission 15310) | reverse complement strand
AAGACGCGTCTGATCCTGCGCGTGCACCCCTCCAACTTCCGCATCACCGGCTTCACAGCGCAGCCCTCGCTCGACGAGCTGGTCGCGCTGGGACGCCGCCTAGGCGTGCCGGTCGTCGAGGACCTGGGCTCGGGCTGCCTCTATGACCTCGCCCGACACGGCCTCGAAGAGGAGCCGCTCGCCACGGCCGGACTACGGGCGGGCGTCGATCTCGTCTGCTTCTCAGGCGATAAGCTCTTAGGCGGCCCGCAAGCCGGCATCCTGGCCGGAACCGCTCAGATGACCGAGCGCATCCGCGGAAACCCTCTCTTCCGCGCCCTACGCGCCGACAAGATGATCTACGCCGCGCTCGAGGCGACGCTCGAATCGTTCGCCCGCGAGCGCTTCGATGAGATCCCGACGCTACGTCTACTCCGCACCCCGCTCGCCGAAATCCGAGGGCGAGCCGAGAATCTAGCCCGTCAATTGGGCGATCGAGCCGAGGTCGTCGAAGGCGAGAGCCTACTGGGCGGCGGCTCCACCCCCGAGCAAACCTTACCGACCTGGCTAGTCCGCGTATCCCCGCCCGAGGGCTCAACGGCCGCCCGCCTGGAACGACGTCTGCGAAGCGCCGACCCGCCCGTGCTGGTCCGAATCGAGGACGAACGGTTGACGATCGACCTCCGTACGGTGTTTCCCGAAGACGACGCCCGCGTCGCGACGACTTTGGCGAGCGCGATCACCGACGAGTAGCTGCCCCCGCATCCCGCAGAGCATGCGGCGTGGCCCCGATTGATAGCATGAATCTCGCGCCGCCCGAGCGCCGTCAAACGTCCGTGATCTCCCGTCGCAGCTTCATCGCAACGACCGCTCTGTCAGCCGCCGCCGCACGCCGGTCGCAAGCCGCCGGGCGCGGAACGCGCCTCGATCACAAGCCCGTCGAACTCGATGATCCGCTCACCGGCCGAGCCTCGGAACGCCTCACGCCCCTCGAAGGCCGTTGGCGTCTGCCGTCCGACGCACAGCGCTTTCTCTCGAAGAAGAACGACTTCCTGCTGCTGATCTCCGAGGTCTCCGGCGCCCCCCAAATCCACCATTGCGACCTGCGCCGAGGCCGCTTGACGCAGCTCACCGCCGCGCCCGATCTGCTGGCCGGAACCGCCGCTCTCGATCCCCGCGACCGCACCTTCTACTACGCCACGCCGCAGAGGCTGCTCGAAGGCTCGGCACGCTCCGGCGGCGACCGCGCCGTCGCCCAAGCCGAAGAGGGCTGGCGATTTTCCGGCGAGTTCGCCGTCGCCTCCAACGGCGAGGCGCTGGCCGCCGTCGAGGTGATGGAAGACGATTGGCGCGAAGATCCCGCCGAGTTGTTCGCCGCCCGACCAAGCTCAAGGATCCGTCTGTTTCCCATCGACGGCGCGGGCGGTCCGCGCGTCCTGACCGAGACCAAGCACTGGTTGTCGCGTCCCCAGTTCCGTCCCGCCGGACGAGACTTGCTCTACGCCCAAGAAGGCCCCTGGGGAGAGGTCGACGGCCGCATCCGCATCGTCGGCGCCGACGGCTCGGTGCGCAACGTGCTCCCGAGAGTCGGCGAGGAGCAGATCGGCGCCGAACACTGGCTCGCGAGCGGCACAGGCGTACGATTCGTCCACCACCCGGGCCCCGGCTATCGCGGCGCCTCGGTCCGCGAATTCGACTTGGCTTCGGGCGAGATCCGCGAAATCTCCAAATGCACGGCTTTCGGAGCGATGCAGAGCAACGCCGACGGCGGCGCGATCGCCGGCGCCAGCCGTCGCCCCTCCGGCCCCTACATCTTCATCTTGTTCACCCGGTTAGGCCGTGAGATCACACTCGCTGAACACTCCGTCGCCGACTGGTCTCGGACCAACCCGGCCCCGGCGCTCTCGGCGAACAGCCAGTGGGTCTACTTCGCTAGCGAAAGCGAAGGTTCTCCGGCCGTCTACCGAATGAAGCTCGAAGACCTCGTCAGCGAGACGTAAACTCTTCACATAACAACTCTGCGCGCAACCGATCGCCCGCCCGCGCGTCGAATCTCCAGCGCTCAGACAACCAGCGGTCCGCGAAGGTGCGGCTGATATACTGATCGCGCATCGAAATCATGTCGAATACACGCCGTTCGTCTCTGCTGACCATCCCTGTCGTCATCGCCGTCTGCGCAATATTCGGCGGCGTATTCGGGCCGCAACTGAGCATTGCGGCCGCCGCGTCGGAAGACGATCGAATCCAACAGAGCTTCCGCCAATTCAGCCGGGTTCTGGCGACCATCGAGGCCAACTACGCGGACCCGGTCGACCCGGAAAAGGCGATCTTCCAGGGCGCCATCCCGCAGATGCTCCAGACGCTCGATCCGCACTCGCAATTCTTCGATCCGGAAGCCTTTGAGCGCCTGCGCGACGACCAGCGCGGCAACTACGCCGGCGTCGGCATGACCATCCAGAACCGCAACGGCCAGACGGTCGTCCTCCACCCCTTCCCCAAGACCCCCGCCTACAAAGCCGGCCTACGCCCCGGCGACATCGTGGCTGAAGTCGACGGCGAAGCGATGGAAGGCCTCAACACGACCGAGGTCGCCAACCGCCTGCGCGGCCCCGAAGGCACCGACGTCGTGGTCGGCTACGAGCGCCCGGGCAGAGAAGGCATGACGGAAGTCACCGTCACCCGCGCCCGCATCCCGCGGCCCTCCGTCCCGGTCCACTTCGAGATCAAGGACCGGATCGGTTTCGTCAAAATCGAAAGCTTCAACGAGAACACCGGCAAGGAGCTCGACCGCGCGCTCGACGAGTTGGACTCGGACTCGCTCGAAGGCCTGATCCTCGATCTGCGCGGCAACCGCGGCGGCCTGCTGAGCCAAGGCGTCTACGTCTCGGACAAGTTCCTCGACAAGGGCCAGAAGATCGTCTCGCACCACGGCCGCGCATCGAACGAGCGAGCCTACAACGCGCAACGCCCGAGCGTCGGCCTCGAATTCCCGATCATCGTGATGGTCAACTGCCAGTCGGCTTCGGCGTCGGAGATCGTCGCCGGGGCCCTACAGGATCACGACCGAGCGGTGATCATCGGTACCCCGACCTTCGGCAAGGGCTTGGTTCAGACCGTCTACCCGCTCAACGACACCACCGGTCTCGCCCTGACGACCGCCCGCTACTACACGCCCAGCGGACGACTCATCCAGCGTCGCTACGACGGCGTCTCGATGGTCGAGTACTACAACGACCCCTGCAGCGACCACTACAAGCCCAAGACCGACGAGGTCAAGACGACCGACGCCGGACGCACCGTCTTCGGCGGCGGCGGCATCACCCCGGACATCCAGATCAGCGAGCAGCGGCTGAACGACTTCCAGATCGATCTGCGCCGCGCCTTCGCGATCGAGAACTTCGCCCAGCACTACGTCGTCACGCACCCGGATATGCCCAAAGGCTGGGAGCCGGACTCCGACGTCGTCGAGCAGTTCCGCCAGTTCCTGCACGCCGAGGAGTTCGAGTTCGACGAGGTCGATTTCAGCGACAACGTCGACTTCATCACGCGCTTCCTCAAGCGCGAAGTCTACGTCTCGGCGTACGACCTGGATGAGGGCGAGAAGGTCTACTACGAGCTCGACCCCGACGTCGAAAAAGCCCTCGACGCCCTGCCGAAAGCCAAGCAACTGCTCGAAAGCCCGAGCCGCCTAGTGGCCGAGCAACTCAAGGCCGATCGCGCCGCGCGGTAGACCGCCCAGCCTCGATTCACAGGACCGCTACTCGATCGCGATCCCGACGCCCGCCTGCGACGCCTGCCCGGCGATCCGGACCACCAGTCCGACTTGATCTCCCGACGGAGCGTCGAGCGGAATCCGAACGTTGATCTGCGTCAGGCCGACGAAGCCCGGCGTCAGTCCGGCGAAGAACAGGTCTTCCGCCGCGCCCGTAACCCCCGCCCACTCGACCGTCACATCCGCAACGCGGCTCAGCGGCGAGACCGGCGCCGGGGCGCCGCTCGGGACGGGCGGGTCGACCGTACCCGAGCCCGTCAGGTACAGCGTGACGAACTCTCCCTTCCGCGCCGGATTCTCAGGACCGTTCAGGCTGCCGTCCTGGTTCAGCACGATCGCCTGCGGCCCGACGCTGAACAGTCCCGGTTGAGCCGAAACCACCGGAATGGTGACAGGTTCGCTCTGGACGCCGCCGGCCGACACGATAATCGTCGTCGAATCGCGCCCGGCCAGCTCAAACGGCGCCTGCACATTGAGCTGGTTGAACGAGACGAAGAACAACGGCGCTTCGATCCCGTCGAAGTTCACCCGAATGCCGCCCAACTCCTGCGGCAGCCGCGCGGTCAGCGGGTCGAAGCCCGGAGCCGAGATCCCCTCCTCCGGCCCAAGCGCGGCGCCGAAGAAGGAAGCGATCATGCCTGGCGCAACGCCCTCCGCGAGGAAGCTGGCCGCATTGGTAATGCCTTCTCCCGACACCGTGGGACGAGCCGGCTCAATCAGCAAGGCGCCGGTGAACGCGTCCATCGCGCGCGCCTTGACGACCAGGATAGAGCCGGTATCGAGACGGTCTCGCGGGGCGACGTCGAGCGTCGCACGAACGACCGGGGCCCCGCGCAAGGTCAGCAGAGGATCGACGCGAACCGATCCCTCGCGCACGACCACGCCGGGCGCGAGAACACGGATGTCGCCGATGCCGACGCTCGAATCGACGCCCACTCCGACCAGCAAAAGGTCACGCGCCTCGCCTGAGGTAATCCGAATCGGCCCGTCGGTCAGCCGAAGCGGGGTCCCTGACCCGCCGGGTACGTCCACGCCCACGGCGTTGATGGTCAAAGCGGTCGTTCCCGTTTCGAGATTCAAGTCCGCCCGGAACTCGCGGCCCGGCACCAGGATCGCCGTGGACGGACGCAGGGCGCTGCCGAAGAAGCGGGGCCGCACATCGGTGCGGTACTTGCTGAGGTTGAGGCTCTTGATGTCCTGAGGCACCACCGGTCCGTCGAGCGCTTCGGCGTAGATCAGATAACGCGCCTGGGGCGCCGCCGGGACGCGGATGCGGTACGTGCCGTCGTCCAGATCCGTCAGCGCGCTGATGACGATGCCCTGGTCGGGGTCGACGGCGGTCACCAGGACGCCGGTGGCCGGTTCGTCGTCGGCCATCACCACGCCGGTGATGTCGGCAAGAGAGGCCTCGCTTCCTGGCCCGGGATAGGCCTGGGCCGCGAAGGCCAAGTCGTCGGAGGAAAGGTTGCGTCGAAACGGCGTGGACAGATCCGCGAAGGGAAAGAGCGCCGACCCGATGACCGGACTCGGCCCGGCGCCCAGAGCCAGACCGAGCGCATGGGTCGCCGTACCTTGGATATCGATCGTGTTCAGCGCCAGATCCGTCGAATACGGGACCTGATTGTTGCCGGGCCGAAAGTTGGGATTAAACAGGACGTCGGCGTCGGTAATCGCGCCCGTCGACTCGACGGTCAGGACGGTCGTCCCCAGCGCGCCCAGGGTCAGCGTGCGAGCCATCGCGTCGTCTTCAAACACAAAGACGTTGACCCCGTCGAAGGGGTCTCGACCGGCACTGGTCACTCCCAGCGGTTGGAAGTCGATCGTCGAGAGCGGAGCCTCGCTCCAAGTCTCAAGCGCCGCCTCCAACGCGGCCAGCGGGTCGCTCGTGGGACTAATGAAAGGCCGCCCGTCGGCATTGCGCAAATCAGGCGCGGCGGTGTCTTGCACCAGAAACCGCAGCGCCGCCGGATTGGGCTGAAAGAGGAACGGCGTCCGGTCGTCGCCGGTCACGGTCGACCGGATAAAGGCCGGAAGCGAGGCGACCGCGGCCGTGAGCGCGACGGCTGACGCGAGCGCAAGACGCCGGTTCATCGCGAGCCTCCGCCCTGAACGGCAACCAGCGCCCGAACCCGACTGCGCAAAGCTTCCAGCGTCCCGGGCGGCGCTTCGGCGGCCTTCGCGCCCGCCTTCCCTGCGACCGCCGACTCCGGCGCCATGCCGGGACGCACGCGCCCGTCCGGTTCCACCGCGTAGCGTCCTTGCCCCCAACCACAAGTCCGCAGATAGCCGACCGGCGTCCGCACGGCGAAGACGACCACCTTTTCGCCGATCAGATAGGTCGGCGCGCCGGGCACGGCCATGCGCACGCCGTCCACTTCGCCGCCGGGCTCGCTGATCGTGACGGTCTTGCCGGGAGCGCCCTTCCAGGCCTCGGCGACCTCGATCTCATAGTGCGTCCAAATCGCCGTCTGCCGGTCGTCCCAGGCGCTCCAGCGCCGAACGACTTCGCCGTGGACGACGGTCTCCGATCCGGCGGTGAGTTGCGACAAGTCCTGTCGCAGAACGCTGGTCGCGACCAGCGGCGAAGCCGCGAGCGCCGCCAGAGCCAGGACTGCCAACGGGGCCGAGCGAGGGGAGGTAGGTTTACGCATGGGGGCTGACCAAGCGATCAGCGTAGCATCGGGCGCGGGAGGCGGTCGCCGGAGGTTGTAGGCTGTCAAGAGATGCGCCTCGTGGTCGCAAGATCATCACCCGAGACGCGCCGTCGTACCGCGGCACGCCGGCGTCGTTCTCCGCGCTCGGTCGCGCGCGCTTTTCTCCTGCTGGCGGCGCTGCTCGCCGTTGTCGCGGTCTGGCGTCTGGCGTCCGAACTCGGCGTCGAATTCGGACCTCCGATCGAGGGTTACTGGGCCCGCTGGCAGCCCTGGTTCGCCGGCGCCGGCGTCGTCGCCGCCGTCGGTTGGACGCTCGCCGGAGGCGCCGACTCCGCACCCTTCCGCCGGGAACTCTAATGCAGCGAACTCTAATGCTCCGAACCATCACTCTGGTCACGCTCATCTGCGTCCCCGCCATGTCTTCCTTTGCCGCTTCTCTCGACGAACGCGTCGAACACCTCTACGCCGAAAACGACGGCGTCCGCATCCACTACGCCGCCCTAGGCGAAGGGCCGCTCGCGGTGATGATCCACGGCTTCCCCGACTTCTGGTACACCTGGCGCGACCAGATGGAGGAGGTCTCGAAGACCCACCGCGTCGTCGCCGTCGATCAGCGCGGCTACAACCTGAGCGACAAGCCCAAAGGCGTCGACGCCTACAAGATGCGCGTGCTGGTCTCCGATATCGCCGCCGTCATCGCGGCCGAACGCGCCGAGCAAGCCGTCGTCATCGGCCACGACTGGGGCGGCATGGTCGCCTGGAGCACGGCGATGTTCATGCCCGACCTAGTCGAGCGGCTGATCATCCTCAACCTGCCGCATCCCAACGGACTCGGCCGCGAATTGGCGACCAACCCGCAACAACAGGAAAACAGCGCCTACGCCCGCAACTTCCAGAAGCCGGACGCACACACGAAACTCACCGCCGAACGCCTGTCGGGCTGGGTGAAAGACCCCGAGGCGCGCAAGCACTACGTCGTAGCCTTCGAGCAATCGAGCTTCGAGGCGATGCTCCACTACTACAAGGCCAACTACCCCCGCGAGCCCTACCAGATGCCCGCCGGCACGGCGCCGCGCGTGAAGTGCTCGGTACTGATGATCCACGGCTTGGACGACGAGGCGCTACTCGCCTCCGGCCTGAACGATACATGGGAATGGCTGGACGCGGACCTCACGCTCGTAACAATTCCCGGCGCCGGCCACTTCGTCCAGCATGATGCCTCCGCGATGGTCACCCGCTCGATCCGCATGTGGCTCGATCGCTAACGGGCTGTTACCGCCCGCGAAGCGCCGCCCTCTCGCACGCAGCCCGTAGGGACTCGGCATGCCGAGTCCGCTCCGAATTCCCCACGACCGCCGGCGAACGAACAACAGTGCCGCGGGCGTGAGCCCGTGACCGCGGTCGCACGTGAAGCCTCGCCCACGGCGATCAACCTACCCAGGCTCCGTCAGCAGCCCCAAAGCGAGCAGTCCCTTTCAGCCCTCGTGTTGACGCCGTACGGCGGATCGGTGAGCACCAGGTCGATCGACGGCAGCGCCAGGTGACGGAGTACGTCCTCGTGGCGCCCGTGGTAGATTCGCACGCCGCCGTCATCGTAGACCGGCTCAGGGGACGACATTCGCGAGGCCTCCTGTTCCGGAGCATAGCTCCCTGATGAGGAGAATTCCTAGCGGGCGAGGCAAGGACTGGCACAGGCTGCGGCGTTGAGCCGCTCGGGGGCTGCCCCTTGGTCGGGAATGGGCGGAACCCCATACGTACTGGTGCAAGAGACCGTATTAGGCGGTGTTAGGGGGCATGCGGCCAAATGCGGTCGTTTGTCCCTTGCTCGGAACGCTGGCCGGCGCCAGTTTGACCATCGTAGGCTCTGTCGGAGGCGCGCGGGGTCCTCGCGACTATAACGACAACTTCCGCTTCGACTTAGCACTCGGGACGCAACTGGTCTCGATCACCCTGGATAGCTTCGACCAGAGGGGCCCTATCCCAGTCAACGTCCTCCTCTTTCGTACGTCGGGGGGGGACGTTTTGGGGAGAGGAACCTTGCGTGGCGGCGACGTCGGATCAGACTTGCTCGACATCTTCGGGTTCGACGCTCTGGACCCTGGCGACTACACCTTCCGACTCGAAAGGGAGTTTGTCACTCTTGGTAGGCCCGGCAGCTCCTATCAGCTGACTTTCAACGTAGCGTCTGACGAGGTTCCCGAGCCAGGGAGTCTGAGCCTTCTGCTCTTGGGGGCCGGGGCCCTCTTCGCCGTGGGTAGGAAGCGGCGGAGCACTTAACGAGACCTACGAGAATCGCCGACCTTCAACCGGCGGAAGCGCTCGCGGGCGTTCATTGCTCCGCGATGACCCCGAGATCCCGCGCTTGCAGCCCTCGCTCGGAGTCCGCCAGCGTGAACTCGAAGGTGTACTCCCGGGAGGGCAGTTGATCGGCCGAAACGCCGTCAGGCAGCTCGTTCTCGTGACAGAAGGCGCTCCGATAAGGCGATCCCTCGTCGCGCGTGTCGACGTGCGTCAGGTCGCCCAGCTCGGCCATGTAGCGGATGAAGCCGAAGCCGCGGTCGTGCGAGAAGCTGTAGCAGATCCCGCGCACGCGAGAGCCCTCAGCGCCCCAAGACGCCCTGGAGCCGCGAATCGGGAGCAGATTGGGAACGAGGTAGCCGCGCATGAAGAGATCGACCGCGTTGGCCAACTCGGTAGCAGCTCCAAGGGAGCAGCAGCTCTAAGGGAGCTGTCCCTTTCAGCTCTCGCCCAAACCGGCCGGACTTCCGCATTCGCTAGCATCGGGAGATGAGACTCCAAGGCCGCACCGCCCTCATCACCGGCTCCTCCACCGGCATCGGCCGCGCCATCGCCATCCGCTACGCGCGCGAAGGCGCAAACGTAGCCGTCAACTACTTCCGCAGCGCCGAACACGGCGAATCAGCGCTAGAAGAATGCCGCCAAGCGCACCGCGAAGCCGGCGTCGGCGATACGGCTAAAGCCATCCTGATCCAAGCCGACGTCGGCGACGAGAAACAAGCCGCCGCCATGGTCGCGCGCACAATCGACGAACTCGGCGACCTGCACGTCTTGGTCAACAACGCCGGCGTCCAGAAGCCCGCGCCGTCGCATGAGCTCGACACCGACGCCTTCGATCGCGTCGTCGATACGAATCTCAAGGGAACGTTCTACTGCGCCCGCGCAGCGATCCGCCACTTCCTCTCGCGCGAGGGCGGCGGCGTGATTCTCAACAACTCGTCCGTCCACGAAATCATCCCGAAACCCGACTACCTCAGCTACTCCGTCTCCAAAGGCGGGATGCAGAACCTCACCCGCACGCTCGCTCTCGAGTACGCCGACAAGGGCATCCGCGTGAACGCCGTCGGCCCGGGCGCGGTCTCCACGCCGATCAACGATTCGTGGCGGCACGACGAGGAGAAGGCAGCAGCGATCGCCGCGCGCATCCCAATGCGGCGAGTCGCCGAGCCCGAAGAGATCGCGGCGCTGTTCGCCTTCTTGGCCTCCGACGAAGCCGGCTACATCACCGGCCAGACCATCTTCGCCTGCGGCGGCCTCACGCTGTTCCCGGCGTTCCAAGAGAATTGGACTTCTTGATCCGTTGATTCGTCAGCGCGCGCGGTAGACTCTGCTGCCATGGACGGTTGGTGCATATCGCGGCGGGCTCTCTTGGCGACAGCCGCCGCGCCGCTGCTGGCGCGCGATGAAGACGTCGCCGATCCGCGCCACATCGCAAACGGGTCCTTGATCGCCGCCCAAGGGTACGCCGATCAGCCCTACGTCGTGAAGACCAACGACGGCGCCTGGCTCTGCTGCGCCACAGTCGGCTCCGGACGCGAGGGCGAGCCCGGGCAGCACGTCGCCACGTTCCGCTCAACCGACCTCGGCCGAACCTGGAGCGATCCGGTCGCCGTCGAACCGCCCGACGGCCCCGAGGCCTCCTACGCCGTCATGCTCAAGACGCCCGCCGGCCGCGTCTACGTCTTCTACAACCACAACACCGACAACCTCCGGAAGGTGAAGGCGGACCGCGACGCCTACCCCGACGGCTGGTGCCGACGCGTCGACAGCCTCGGCTACTTCGTCTTCAAATACTCCGACGACCACGGCCGCACCTGGTCCAAGCGACGCTATCTGATCCCCGTCCGCGAGTTCGAGATCGACCGGCGCAACGCCTACGGAGGCGAAGTACGCTTCTTCTGGAATGTGGGCAAGGCGTTCGCGCACAACGGCGCGGGATACGTGCCGCTGATCAAGGTCGGCGGGTTCGGCCGCGGCTTCTTTACCTCGAACGAAGGCGCGCTACTGCGTAGCCCAAACATCCTCGACGAGCGCGACCCCGAAAAAATCGAGTGGCAGACGCTGCCCGAAGGCGACGTCGGACTGCGTACGCCCAAGGGCGGGGGACCGATCGCCGCCGAGCAAAGCTACTCGGTCTTGAGCGACGGATCGTTCTTCGTCGTCTACCGCTCGGTCGACGGCCATCCGGTCTCGAGCTACAGCCGCGACGGAGGAGGGACCTGGTCGGCGCCCGCCTACCAGCGCTACGCTGACGGCCGCCGGATGAAGCATCCCCGCGCGGCCAACTTCGCCTGGAAAGCGTCGAACGGCAAGTTCCTCTACTGGTTCCACAACCACGGCGGCCGGTCCTACGCGGACCGCAACCCGGCCTGGCTGTCGGGCGGCGTCGAGCGCGATTCGCCCGACGGAAAAGTGATCGCGTGGTCCCAACCGGAGATCGTCCTCTACGCCGACGACCCCTCGACGCGCATGAGCTACCCCGACTTCATCGAGCAGGACGGGCGCTATTTTCTAACCGAGACGCAGAAAGTCGAAGCGCGCGTACACGAGATCGATCGCTCCTTGCTCCAGGGCCTCTGGCGCCGGCTCGACCCGCCCTCGCCCGTCGAAGCCGCCGTGTGGCAAGGGCCCAGCCTAACCCCGGCCCCAACCCTCCCGGCGCTGCGCATCCGCGAGGGCCACGGCTCGAAGCGCACCCGCGCCGGCTTCACCTTCGAGGCTCGGATCGAGGGCGGCGAAGGTCTTCTGGCGTCGACCCGCCAAGCCGACGGCAGAGGTTGGAGCCTCGAACGCACCGCCGCCGGAACCATCGAGCTGGCCTTGTGCGACGGCCGAAGCGAGTCGCGCTGGGACAGCGACCAGGCGCTCACCGACCCCCGTCGCCTACAGCACGTCGTCGCGATCGTCGACGGCGGCCCCGGCGTGATCCTCTTCGTCGTCGACGGCAAGCTCTGCGACGGCGGCGAGGAGCGGCAGTTCGGTTGGGGCCGCCTCAGCCCGGACCTCTACGACGTCAACGGGGCCGCCCAAGTCCGCGCCAACCCGGCCGCACGACGCCTACAAATCTACGATCGAGCCCTCCGAGTTTCCGAAGCAGTCGCTCTCAGCCGGATCTGACGGTCAGCGGTCAGCGGACAACGGACAACGGCCGCCGGAATTCTGTGATATCGTTTCGCACGCGATGTCCGACGCCGATCGAATTCCCGCGCCCTGGGCGACGCCGACGTCGCGCAGAGCGGCGCTGCGCGGCTTGGGCGGGCTGTTACTCTCCTCGCCGTTGCTGCTCGAAGAGGCGGCCCAGGCGGCCGTCGGCGAGGCGCCGCCGATCGAAGAGCTGTTCAATACGCTCGATTTCGCCAAGGCCGCCAAAGCCTTCCTCGACCCCGTCGCCTGGGACTACATGGCCGAGGGAGCGTCGGAAGAAGTCGCGCTCGACGACGCACGCCGAGCCTTCCGCCGGATCATCCTCCGTCCGCGCTTCCTCACCGACGTCCAGAAGATCTCCGTCCAGACGAAGATCATGGGTCAACAACTGCCCACGCCGATCTTCATCGATCCGTCCGGCGGCAAGAATTGCTTCCGCCTAGGCGGCGAGTTGGAGGTCGCCAAGGCCGCTTCCAAGCTCGGCTGCATGTACATCACCAACGGCGGCATCGACGACTACTTGGAGTCCCAAGACGCTCCCAAAAACTGGTGGCAGTTGACCACCGGCTCGCACCTACGCAATGAGAACGTCTGGCTCGATTTCGTCGAGAAGCTCGAAGACATGGGCTGCTCGGGGATCTGCTTTACGGTCGACATCATGCACGTCTCGCAGCGCGAGCGGTCGATCCACAACCGCTTCGTGCGCAACTGGTGCAACCAGGGCGCGATCCCCCGCGACGCGCAGGGCAACCTCATCTACAAGGAGGGCGACGTCCCCTGGACGACCGGCGGCTACCCCTCCCGGCCGTTCCCGACGCCGACCTGGGAAGACGTCAAGAAACTCCGCGAACTGACCGATCTGCCGATCATCCTGAAAGGCATCCTGACGGCGGAAGACACGGAGAAGGCGGTCGAAGTCGGCGTGGAAGGCGTCGTGGTTTCAAGCCACGGCTCGCGGCAACTCGACCATGTGGGCGGACCGATCGAGGCGCTGCCCGAATGCGTGGCGGCGGCCGCAGGCAAGCTCTCGGTACTGGTCGACGGCGGTTTTCGCCGTGGCTCGGACGTACTCAAGGCGCTCGCCTTGGGCGCCGACGGCGTCGGAGTCGCCCGCCCGTACCTGTGGGGCATGACGCTCTACGGCGCGCGCGGCGTCGAGCGGGTGATGGAGCTGCTGACGACGGAGCTGGCGCTCGACATGGGCATGGCGGGCGTCCGTACGATCACCGAGGCGGACCGCTCGCTGGTGCGCATCCGCGACTACGATTTGAGCGGGCCCGGAGCTTTTCGATAGGCCGTTACGGTAGGAGGGCGGACGACGATGCTGACTCGACGAACCATGGTGGGACTGCTGGCGGCGGCCGCCGCCGCGGCGCGCGATCAACACTACCCGATCCGGCGCCGCAAGCAGGTCGAGGTGATCTGGAAATCGCCCGACGGCAACCCCAACGGCCTCGAGGCGACCGACGACGGTCTGTGGGTCGGCGAGCAGATCACCGACCGCGCCTACCTGCTCGACTGGAAGACGGGAAAGCCGATCGAGAAGTACGAGACGCAGTCGTCGAACACCAGCGGCATCGCGGCCGGCGGAGGCTACGTCTGGATGGGCGCCAATGGTCCGGCCGGCGGGCGTGAGCGACGACCGCACGACGTCGAGAAAGGCGGTCGCATCGTGCAACTCGACATCCGCAACGGCAAGCACGTCAAGAATCACCGCACCCCTTCAGGCGGCGGACTGCACGGCTTGCTCTGGGCCGACGACTCGCTGTGGATCACGCAGTTCAACCCCAAGGCGATCTTGAAGGCGAGCGCGAAGCTGGAGATCAGCCATGACTTCCCCACCCCGCTCAACCGGGCGCACGGGCTCGGATGGGACGACGGCAAGATCTGGTGCATGTTCTCGAACGACTATCGCGTGCTCAAATTCGACCCCGAGGACGGCCGCGTCATCGAAGCGATCCAACTCGACTCGACCGACCCCGATCCGCACGGGATGACGTTCTGGGACGGCGGGCTTTGGTACTGCGACGCGGGAATCGCGCCCGGCTATCAACAAAACAAGAGTGAGTTCGCGGGAACGATTTGCCGAATCCACGTCTAGTCGTTTTAGGTTGTTTGCTCGGTTTCGCGTTGGCCGCCGCGGCTTGGGCGGCAGGCGAAGCGAAACTGATGAGTCCGCCCGACAATGCCTGGTTCGCCGAAGGCCCCGTGCGCGTTGTGGCGCGCGGCGAGGGCGCGCGGATCGAGTTCGACGGCGACCTACTCCAAGCCGAAGAACGCTTTCCCGGCGTGTGGGAGGCGCAAGTCGAGGCGCCTTCAGCGGGCGAGCATACCGTGGCGCTGGTCGTCGCCGGAGAGCGGCTGGAGGCGCACATCGCCTACGGCCCGGAGAAGCCGCAAGGGTACGAGGCATTCCGCTCGCACCCAGGGATGGCGCTCGAATGCGCGCAGTGCCACGGCGTTAGCCGGCGCGGTCGGTTCCGCTTCAACGGCGACTGCTTCCAGTGCCACACCAACGACCAATACTCGGCCAAGCACCCGCATCCAAAGCACGTGCTCGAGCGCTGCGGCGACTGCCACAATCCGCACGGGGAAACGGCGACTGCGCTGCTCAGCATGCCCAAGGAGACGGCCTGCCGGCTGTGCCACGGGCTGTAAACCGCTCAGCCTTTCTTCACGTAGTTGACCAGCGTGCCGATGCCGCTGACCTCCACCTCAACGCGGTCGCCGGGCTTCATCGGACTCGTCTTGCCGGGCGTGCCGGTAAAGATCACGTCGCCCTGTTCAAGCGTCACGTGGCGACTGATGAAGCTCACGATGGCCGGCGGGCCGAACAGCAAATCGCTGATCTGCTGCTGCTGCTTCACCTCGCCGTTCAGGCGCAGTTGAATGTTCGAACTCTGATAGTCAAGCCCGATCGCCACGGCCGGTCCCATCGGACCAAAAGTGTCCGAGCCCTTCCCGCGCCACCACTGTAGGTCGGCGTCTTTGTCGATGCTGCCGTTCTGCCAGTTGCGCTCGGAGACGTCGTTGCCGCACGTGTAGCCGAGGATGTGGCTCTCGGCGTCCGACTCGGCGATGTTCTTGCCCCCGCGACCGATGACGATGACAAACTCGGCCTCAAAGTGCAGATCCTTCGAGCCGGGCGGGACGAGGATCGGACCGCCCGGGTCCTGTAACGCCGTGGTCGGCTTATAGAAGATCTCCGGACGCTTGGGAACCGGCCGGTCGCCGATGTGGCTGCGATAGTTCAGGCCGACGCAAAACACCTTCGGCGCCTCGACCGGATAGCGCAAGCGCACATCCTCAAGCGCGACCGTCTCGCCGGTCTCGATGCGCTCGCCGAACAGGTCGCCGTGGATTCGATGGATCGTACCGCCCGACAGGCGGCCGTAGGAGGTCGCGCCCCCGGCTTCGTAGCGCACGTAAAGCATTGGACCTGTGCCGGATTGAGCGGAGGCCGCGACGGCCCCTGCGGCGAGGCCGACGAAACCGCGGCGAGTGAGGCTGTATTTGCGTCCCTTCATGCTGCCGACGATTCTACGACTGTTTGCGAACTCCCGGCAGAAACGATTTGGCGACGTCGGCGACGCCCTTGAGACGCCAGATCGATTCGAGGCGATTCCAGGAGACCGGCCAGAGGAATCCGCGGTCGACGTTGAGCCTCTTAGCGCGACGGACGAAGTCGCGAAACTCAGGCGTCAGTAGGCCCCGGCCGGTCGAGATCTGCGCCTGATCAAAACCGGAGCCGTAGTTCGCCTCAATCACGATCGGACCGTCAGCGTCGATGCCGATGTCCCATCCCTGGTATCGAGCGCCGGGAAACAAAGCGGCGCCGCTCCGCGCGATTTCAAGGATCTCGTGGAAATGGGGAACGCGAAAACCGGTCATCCTCCGGCCGGTGTACGGGTTCTCGTCGAACTCTTCGAGGCGAGCTCCGCGCCCTCGTCGGACGCGAACGACCTCTCCCGTATCAAGGTCCACGTGCACGTAGAGCGTCCCCTGACGGAAGGAGTTGTCGGCGGGCGAATCGGGTCCCGGCATCTTCCAATTGAGCGCGGCCACCCGCGGCGGGCGGTCGTCCCACACCACATAGACGCGGAACGTGCCGAGAGTCGGCCCGCACAGCTCGCTGATCGCCGGATGGTTCGTCGCGACAGCCTGAAACAGGTAGCCGTGATCCGGCCGGTCATGCTCCCCGCGCGCTGACTGGCGCCCCTGGGCGTCAATCTCCCGAGCAAAGTCGTCGACCGCGATCGGCGGATCTCCGAGCCTCTCGATGACGTCGGCGTCCCGGTCGATCGACTGCGCAAGACCGGCGCCCACGCTGCCGTTGTTGGTGACGGGCTTATAGAAAAACGGGTACTCCATCTCGTCGCGCAGGAAGGCGGCGAGATCCCCTGCCGTGCGCAAAACCGGCGTACTCTCCAGGCGCCGGTCGGCGTGGTAAAGCGCCAGCAGCCGGGGCGTGCGGAAACCCGCCTGACACAACGCCTCATCGGCGGCGATCTTGTCCCGCAGCAGATCTTCGGACTCTCGCGAAGAGACGTTCCGGAGCAGCCAGTCGTGCATGTTCTCCCCGAGAAACTCCTGCTTGTGCTCCCACGAGATGGCTGGATCCCACAGCCGCAAGGAGTAGTAGGCCCAGGGCGAAATGTGCCCCGGCCCGGCCATCAGCCGAAGCGTCTCCCAGATCTGCCGCGGGTACGACTTGCCGCTCTGCTCGCGCGCGTAGCGTAGGTCGCCGAGGTAGTTGTTCGGGGGCTTGACGACCGGACTCATGAGGCGCGCTTTCCTCGATGGATCAGCGACTTCGTCAACTTGACGATCTCGTTGAGCCGCCAGATCGACTCGTCGCGGTTCCAAGAGACAGGCCACAGAAAGCGACGCCCGGTGTTGAGCTTCCTCGCACGGCGAACATATTCGCGGAACTCGGGCGTCAGCAACCCGCGCCCCGTGGAGAGCTGCGCCTGGTCGAACCCCGCGCCGTAGTTCGCTTCGATCACGATCGGCCCGTCCGAGTCGACCGCGATATCCCAGCCTTGATAGCGCGCCCCGGGGAAGAGCGTCGATCCGCGCCGAGCCGTCTCAAGAGCCGCCTGAAAGTGGGGGACGCGAAATCCCCTCATCTGTTTCCCCGTGTAGGGGTTCTGATCGAACTGCTCTAAGCGAGCGCCGCGGCCTCGCTTAACCCGGAGAACTTCGCCCGAGTGCAGATCGACGTGGGCGTAGAGATTGCCCCGACGCATGGAATTGTCGGCCGGGGAGTCCGGGCCTGGGAGCTTCCAATTGACCGCCGGAACACGCGGAGGACGGTCGTCGGTGATGACGTAGAAACGAAACGTAGCGACCGTCGGCCCGCAACGCTCCGCGATAGCCGGATGATTCGTCACGACCGACTGGAACAAGTAGCCCCGATGCGGCTGGCGGTAGGCGCCGCTGTCCGGGCGGTTCCCCGACTCCTCGATTTCGCGAGCAAACTCGGCGACGGAGATCGCAGGGTCGCCGAGCCGTTCGATCACGTCGGCCCGCCGATCCAATGAGCGAGCCAATCCGACCCCGAAGCTGCCGTTGCCTGTAACCGGTTTGTAGAAGAACGGGTACTCGATCTCATTGCGAAGAAAATCCGCGAGTTCCCCCGCGGACCTCAGCACCGGCGTCTCCTCCAGCTCACGATCGGGATGAAACAGAGCCAGAATCGGCGGGGTGCGGAACCCGGCACGACGCAACGCGCCGTCCGCCGCCACCTTGTCTCGGAGGAGCGATTCCGACTGCGACGAGGAAACGTTGAAGAGCAGCCAGTCATGCACGTTCTGGCCGATGAACTCTCTCTTCTGCTCCCACGATAGAGCGTCGTCCCACAGCCGATAGTTGTAGTAACACCACGGCGAGACGTGCCCCGGCCCGGCCATCAACCGAAGCGTCTCCCAGATCTGCCGGGGATAGGACTTGCCGCTCTGCGCGCGAGCGTAGCGGAGATCGCGGAGGTAGTCATTCTCGGGCTTGGCGATCGCACTCATGAGGCGCCGGCTCCTCGGCTGATCAGCGACTTCGCCAACTTAGCGATCCCGCTCAGCCGCCAGATCGACTCGTCGCGATTCCACGAGACCGGCCACAGAAATCCGCGGCTCGTGTTGAGCTTCTTGGCCCGACGGGCGTACTCCCGGAACTCCGGCGTCAGAAATCCTCTCCCGGTCGACAACTGCCCGAGAACGAAGGCGGAACCGTAGTTCGCCTCGACGACGATCGGCCCGCGAGGGGTGACGGCGGCATCCCATCCGGCATAGCGCGAACCGGGGAAGAGCGCCGCGCCGCGCAAGACCGCCTCGCACAGCTCATCGAAGCAAGGGATCTGGAACCCCGCGATGGTCTTGCCGTTGTTCGGGTTGTGATCAAAGACCTGCAGTCGGCTGCCGGCGCCGCGAAGAGCGCGCCGGACGACTCCGGTCCGCTCGTCCACATCGGCGTAGAAGTTGCCCTCTCGGTAGAAGTTGTCGGCCGGAGATTCGGGGCCGGGAATCTTCCACGAGATGCAGTGGATGCGCGGGCCGCGATCGTCGGCGATGACGTAGATGCGGAAGGTGGCCAGCGTCGGCCCGCAGATTTCGGCGATCGCGGGGTGATTCGTTTCCAGGCCTTGGAAAAGGTAGCCTTGGTCGGGTCTCCTGTGCGCGCCGGGGGAGTCCCGTGAGCAGTGCTCCTCGACGCTTCGAGCGAAGTCGGCTACGGAAAGCGGCTCGTCGCCTTGACGCACCATCGCATCGGCCTGCCTATCGTAGGAGAGCGCGAGCCCCGCGCCGGCGCTCATGTTGCCGGTGACCGGCTTGTAGAAGAACGGGTACTCGACCTTCTCGCGCAAAAACGCCGCAAGTTGGTCGGCGGAGCGCAGTACGAGCGTCCCTTCGAGTTCGCGCTTCGGGTGGAAGACGGCCAGCAGACGCGGAACGGGGATTCCGCCGCGGCGCAGGATTTCGCCGGCGGTCACCTTGTCGCGCATGAGCGGCTCTTGCTCGGGCGCGGAGACCCGGTGGATGAACCATCCGTGCGAGTTGTCGCCGATGAACTCGCGCTTTCGCTCCCAGGGAATTGCGTCGTCCCAGAGGCGATAGCGATGGTAGTCCCAAGGAGAGAGAAGGCCCGGCCCGGCCATCAGGCGGAGGGTCTCCCAGAGCTGCCTCGCGTACGACTTGCCGCTCCGCTCGCGGGCATAGCGGAGATCGGAAGCGAAGTCGTCCTTGGGGACCACGATGCGATTCACCACGAGCGCGCGCCTCCCGTGAAGACGGACCGAGCCAGCTTCGCTAGGCCGCTCAGCCGCCAGATCGACTCGTCGCGATCCCAGGAAATCGGCCACAGGAGTCCGCGACCGACGTTCAGCTCCGTGGCGCGCCGGACGAACTCGCGGAACTCGGGCGTCAGCAGTCCGCGTCCCTCCGAGAGTTGTCTGAGGGTGAAAGTCGAGCCGAAGTTGGCCTCGATCACCAGCGGACCGTCGGCCGTCACCGCATCGTCCCACAGACGATAGCGATGGTAATCCCAGGGCGACAGATGGCCCGGTCCAAGCACCAGGCGCAACGCTTCCCACGTCTGCCCTAGGTACGACTTGCCGCTCTGCTCGCGAGCGTAGCGGAGATCAGCGAGGAAGTCGTCCTGGTGTTTGACGATACGGCTCACGGGCAGCGTATAGAGTTCGATGAACGAAACGCGATGAATCGCCAATTCTAGCGCCCCGGCACGAGAGGGGCCGTCTGCGCCTACAACTCGAAATGGTCCACCACGACCTGCGGGAGCTGCTTGAAGTGCCTATCCAGCGTGACAAGATCGAGGCCGTGCTCAAAAGCGCTCGCCGCGATCCACATGTCGTTGGACGGGATCGGCGTGCCTTGCCGTCTCAAGTAGTGCCGGATGAGCGAATAGCGTCGCGCCGTTGCCTCCACGATGGGGAGGACGCCGACGACGGACTCTGACAGGAACTGGTCTAATTCTCGCTCGTTCGGTTCTCGGCGATTTCCCGCTAGGAACCCGCTTCGTAGCTCACCAATGATCACCGGGTTGAGGAACACCGCCGACGCCTCTGCGACGTGGGCGACGATTCCCGGATGACCGCGTCGGAACGCCGAGTAAGCCGAAGTATCCAACAGGATTCGCGTCATTCCCAGTCCGTCGGTTCTACCTTGCGCGCCTCCCATAGGTAAGCGTCAAACTCGTCCGCTTCTTCCGCGGTCCACGTCCCTGCGTGCTTGCGGAGTAGGTTCCCCGGCGCCCGTTGCGCCTCATCCGTCGAGTTTCGCCCCGTCTCCTCCAGCATGCGCAAGACGGCCCTGTTGAGGCTGATTCCGTCTCTGGCGGCCCGACTTTCGATTCGACGCACCGTCGCGGCAGGGATGCCTCGAAGCGTGATCGCTTTGGGTGCCTTCTCTTGCTGCATCACTGTGCATCATAGTGATGCACAAGGGACAAACGGTCAAGACGACGGCCGCCCTAGATCAATCCGCAGAGCCTCGCCGTCGACCTCCACTTCGCGAGTCTCCGGAGCGGAAAGCGGATCCGCCGCGCCGATCCGCAAGTCGGTCGAAAGCGTTTCCCTAGCGAGCGCCTCTCGGTTGGCCGCCGCCACGCTCTCCACCCGCTCAGAGCCCGAAATACGAAGGGCGATGCGCTCCGTGTAGCCGACGTCCAAGTCCTTGCGGAAGTCCTGGACCCGCCGCAAGATCTCGCGGAACAGCCCCTCGTCGAGCAGTCGCTGGTCGATCTCGGTGTTCAGCACGACGACGGTCGAGGAGTCGCCCGCGGCGGCGAACCCGCCCGTCGCCTCTACCTCGACCGCGACGTCTTCGAGATCAAGCGGAACGTTCGTCCCCTCGATGTCGATCGAGGCCCCCGAGCCCGAAAGCAACGCCGCGCGCAGAGCCGAAGCGTCGGCTTGTTGGAACGCCTGCTTGGCCGCCTTCATCTGCTTGCCGAGACGCGGACCAAGGCGACGGAAGTTCGGCTTGCAAACGTACTCGACGTGCGAGTCCTCAGCCGCCGTGAAGACGACCTCGTGGACGTTGAGCTCTTCCGACATCAGCCCGCAATAGGGCTCGAGGCGCGCTTGGAGGTCCGGGTCGTTCAGCACGACTTCGGCCTTGTAGAGCGGCTGGCGGACCTTCAGCTTGTGGTCGGTGCGCACGCGCAAGCCGAGCGAGACGATGTTGCGCACGGCCGCCATCTCTTCCGACAACGTTCGGTCGACCGCGGCCTCGTCGGCTGCGGGGAAGTCGCAAAGATGGACCGACTCGGGCGGCCCCTCTCGGCCTTCACCCCGGCGCACCACGTTTTGATAGACCTCTTCGGCCAGGAACGGCGTAAACGGCGCGGCAAGCTGGATGGTCGCCTTCAGGCATTGGTAGAGCGTGGCGTAGGCGTCCTCTTTGTCGGCGTCGAAGCCGGAAGCCCAATAGCGGGCGCGGCTGCGACGCAGGTACCAGTTCGACAACGAATCGACGAACTCGTTGAGCACCTGCGCGGCCTCGTAGGCGTGGAACTCGTCCATGTGCTTGGCGACGGCTTCGGTCGCCAAGGCCAGCTCGGAGAGGATCCAGCGATCGAGAGTCTGTCGCTCCTGAATCGCGCGCCCCTGGTGCGCGACCGGATCAAAGCCGTCGATGTTCGCGTAGATCGTGAAGAACGCATACACGTTGCGCAGCTTGAGCGGGAACTCTTTCTGGCTCGTACGGACGTTTGAGAGCGAGTGACGAGTGCTCGACCAGGGCGGGTTTCCTGCAAGAAACAGCCAGCGGAAGGCGTCCGCGCCCGGGGCCGACGTGTCGAGGCTCTTGAGCAGGACGCGCTCGTCGGCGGGCAACCAGCCGGTCTCGTTGGGCTTGACTTCGACGCCCTTCGAGTTCGGCTTCAAGCCGAGCGTCGCCAAGTCCTGCTCGTGGAGGACGGCCACGCGGCGCGGCATCTTCTTACCGCCTTGGAGCGCGAGCTCGACCACGGGGTCGTCTTGGCCTGAAGGCGTGGCGGCGACGCGGGCGCCGGGCTTCAGATCGAGCGCGGCGAGATCCTCTTTGCAGATCACCGCCTGCCCTGGCTGCGCCGTGACGCCGCAGTCGTCCGCGGAGACGATCGCAAACTCCTGCGCAACCTCCTCATACACGGCCTCCGGAGGCGTATAATTGCCCTTCGATTTCGACTCCTTTTTGCCTTCGGGGTCGGTGACGTGGCCGAGCACCAGACACGTCTTGTAAGGCAACGGATAGCCGCGTCGCGGCGTCAGGCCGTAACGCTTCTGGCACTCTTCGTCGAACACCAGCGTCGCAATCATCAACTGCGAATAGAACCAGCCGCGCGTCTGGTCAATCGCCTCCGTGATGTAGTCCGCCGGAAAAGACTCATTGAACTTCTCGGCGTTCTGGTGCGGAAACCCGTGTTGCGCAAAAGGCACGCAGCCCGAATCGAACCAGCAGTCGATCACCTCCGGCACGCGCCGATAAACGCCTTCCTCCCCGGGCTCAGTCCAGGTGACTTCGTCGATCCAAGGTTTGTGGACAATCAGGTGATCCGACAGCGACGGATCGGCCTTCTTCGCCGCGTGCCAATGATCGAAGGCGTTCGGGTTCTTCTCAAGGATCTCGTCGACCGACGCCGGGGCCTGCATCTTGCCCGTTACGTCGTTGATCCAGATGTTGAGCGGCGTGCCCCAGTAGCGCTCCCGCGAAAGCGCCCAGTCCACGTTGTTGCGCAGAAAGTCGCCGAAGCGGCCCGTGCCGACGTTCTCCGGCAGCCAGTTGACCTCGGCGTTGTTCGCGAGCGCCTCTTTGTTCCGCGCGGTCGTGCGGATAAACCAGGCCGGGCGCGCAAGCTGGATCAGCGGATCGTCATCGGCGCGCCAGCAGAACGGGTACTCGTGGATATAGCCTTCGCGGTGGACCAGAACGCCCGACTCTTTGAGCAGCCGGATCAGCGGCTTGTCCGCCTCTTTGACGAACTGGCCCTCGACCGGCGGGACTTCGTCGGTGAACTTGCCGTCGGGACGAATCGGCCGAAACAGCGGCACGGCCGAGGCGTCTTCGTAGGCTTCGAGCATCGCCCGATGCAGGTCGTAGTCGACCTCGCCGAAGGCCGGAGCTTGGTGGACGACGCCGGTCCCCGATTCGAGCTCCACAAAGTCGGCCGCGAGCACCCGCCAGAGCGCCTTCTTCGTCTTGCCCTCGTGCTCGACTTCAAGGTCCTTGTACTGCTCGTAGAAGAAGTCGAAAGGCGGCCGGTACGCCCGGTCGAGCAGCTCGGCGCCTTTCATCTCACGCTGAACAGGCAAGTCGCGGCCCAGCTTCTTCTCCATCGACTCGCGCAGGGCGGCGGCGAGGATCAGCTTCCCGTGCTCCTCGTCTTCCACCTGGACGTAGTCAAAGTCGGGCTTGACGGCCGCGTACTGGTTCGAGGGCAGCGTCCAGGGCGTCGTCGTCCAGATCAGTAGACTCTCGTCGGTCTCCACTCCCGAGTCGTCGAGCAGCGGAAATTTCACGAAGACCGAGGGGTCCTCGACGGTCTTGTAACCGAGGCCGACCTCGCCCGCCGAGAGCGCCGTCCCGCCCTGCGGCCACCACCAGACGATTTTGTGACCTTCGTAAAGTAGGTCCTTTTTGACCAGCTCCGAGAGCGCCCACCACACCGATTCGACGAACGAACGGTGGTAAGTAACGTAGGCGTCTTCGAGGTCGACCCAAAACCCGACCTTGTCCGTCATGCGCTCCCACTCTTCGGTGTAGCGGAAGACCGATTCGATGCACTTGGCGATAAATTTCTCGACGCCGTAGGCCTCGATCGCCTCTTTCCCATGGATGCCGAGTTCCTTCTCCACCTCCACCTCGACCGGCAGGCCGTGCGTGTCCCAACCCGCTTTACGAGGGACGTAGCGGCCGCGCATCGTCTGGTAGCGCAGGAAAACGTCTTTGAAGACGCGGGTCAGGACGTGCCCGTTGTGAGGCAGTCCGTTGGCCGTCGGCGGGCCTTCATAGAAGGTGAATTGAGGTCGCCCCCGACGCGCTTCGAGGCTCTTTTCGAAGATGCCGTTCTCCTTCCAAAAGTCGCTAATCGACTGTTCCACGCGGGGAAAGTCGACGATGGGTTTGGCTTGGGTGAACTTACCTTCGGACATGGCTTCAAGTCAGGCGAACGAATCTCTCAGTGTACCGGGGCCAGGCTCTAGAACGGTCGGCGACCGGAGATCGCGCGGATACGCCCATTTCGGTATTGTTTTTCGATCCGAGCGGGTCTAGACTTGCCAAGTACGCTGGTCCAAACGCTCTAGCAATCCCAGTCCGATTCAGAGCTTGGCAATCGAAGGCGTACGGCAAACCTGGGTCTCGGTAGTTAAGAGACGTTGCGCCCGGACGTCGTCGGAGGAGTGATGCAGACGCGTACGCACAAGACGGGCGGTGGTTGTCGACGAGCGGACGCTCGTGACGGTTCATTGCGGGTCGAGCCCGGGCAAGGGGCTCTGGACCGTTCGCTCCGACGCCTGCGGAAGGAACGCGGTCGGGTGGACCGAATGATTGCGGTCTTGGAACGCGAGCGACCGAAGGGATCGTAGCTACCGGCCCGGTCGCGGATAGTTCATCCCCAAAAAAGCGTCCCACCAACGGTCGGGCAACAGCCGCCTCTGCAACATCAGCAGTCGAGCCGACCAGGTCACCGGGTAGCGCGGCTTGGGCCGCCGGACGCTCAGCGCAATCTCGATCACCCGCGCGACGTCGTCGGGCTCGCCGCCCAACTTGGCCATCAACCCGTCCCGGTAGGCCGACTGCGTGATCCGTCCGACCTCCGCGTTGAACCGCGCATAGGGGCCGGAACCCTCGCCCTTCTCCGACATCGAGGCGACCGCCGTCTCATCGAACGAGGTCCGGATCAAGCCCGGTTGGACGAGGACCACGTCGATGCCGAATCCCTGCACCTCGAATCGAAGGGCGTCGGAGATCGCCTCCAACGCATACTTGGTCGCGTGATAGTAGCCGCCGCCGGGGAAGGTCAGCGTACCGCCCATCGAACCGATGTTGACGATGCGCCCCCAACCCGCTTCGCGCATCTTGGGCAAGACGCGTTGGGTCAGTGCCGAGAGCCCGAAAACATTAGTCTCAAACTGCCGCCGGATGCTTTCGAGCGGGACCTCTTCGACGGCGCCCGACTGGCTGTATCCGGCGTTGTTGACCAAAGCGCCGACGGCCCCTGATTCGGCTTCGATCCGGGAAACGGTCTGCTCCATCGAATCCGCATCGGTCACGTCCAGCGCGAGCAGCCTGCAGCCCTCCGCTTCCAGATCGGCAATGGATTCCAAACGACGCGCGGAGGCGTAGACAATCCAGCCGGCCCGCACGAGGCGCAAGGCCGTCGCCCGGCCGATACCGCTCGAGCAGCCCGTGATGAGGACGACCTTGGAGGGCATGAGCGATCTAGCTCCAACTTGAGCCCGGGTAGAGGATGGTCATCGCCGCCCAAAACAGCGGCGAAAAGATCTCGCCGAAGACGTACCAGGCCAGCAGCAGCCCGATCATGCCGAACTGCGGCTGATGCAAGAAGGCCCAGACGCGCAGCGCTTGTTCCTCGCTCATGAACAGGCCGATCACCGTCGCGCCGTCGAGCGGCGGAACCGGCAACAGGTTGAAAGCGCCCAGCAAGAGATTGAGCGAGAAGAGAATACTGAGCGCCGTTCCTACCCCGGCCGACCACTCGCCGCCCAGCGGATCGACGAGATCGCTGAAGCTCGCCGACGCCGGCATCTCAAACGAACCCATTCCGATGCCGATATGAATCGCGGCCGCGGCGACGAGCACGAGCGCAAAGTTAGCAGCGGGACCGGCCAGCGCCATCCAGGCCGCACGATGCGGATAGCGTTGCCGCCAGAACGGATCGTACGGCGCCGACGCCCAACCAAACATCACCCCGCCCAGCAGCAACGAGATCAGCGGCACGACGACCATCCCAAGCGGCTCGCGCTGAATGTGCGGAACCGGATTAAGCGTAACCTGCCCCCCAAGCGCGGCCGTATCGTCGCCGCCGAGCTTCGCCGCCAACGCATGCGCGGCCTCATGGCACGTCGTCGACAGCAAGAAAACCACATACCAGAGCGGCGCCGTGGCGAGTAGATCGGGGTTCATTCGCGAGGTCCTAGAGTCGACTATCGCACGCCGGAGTGGCCGCGAAAAACACAACGCCCAGCAGAGCCGCGACAGTGATGGAGCGGGTATAGGGCGATTTGCGAAGCAAGAGCCCGGGGGCGCCCTTCGCCAATCCCGCAAGGGCAAAAGCTACGAAGACCTCGGCGATCCATTCACGACCGCCCGGTTCGAATTTTTCACAGCCCCTGAGAAGCTGTGAAAGAATCAACGGCGGTCGGATCCGTCAGAGCCCGGTACGTGAGTGCCGGGTCCCAGCGCGATTCGCAAAGCGAGAGCCCGTTGTTTCGCTCATTGGGACCCAGCCCGCAGAGCGCCATCTCGCAGTCCCGTGGTGAAGCCATGGAAATTCAACACGATACAGCCCCGTTCGTCTTGCGAGGGTTCGAAACCTCGACTTCGCCTGCAGCCCGATCAGTCTCTTCAAGCCCTCAAGTCCGGCAGTGCTCGTCGACCTGCTTGAGCGCAGCCCTATCTCGCCAAGGAATGCGCAAAGCCACCGTATGATGGAAACGGCCATGACGCCCATCCGTCCCATCCTCCTCGCGGACCTGTTCCCCGACGTCGAGGCTCGACTAGTCGAGTTGCTCCGCGGACTCGCGCCGGAGGACTGGGGAAGACCCACCGTCTGCTCCGGCTGGAACGTCGGCGACATCGCCGCCCATCTACTCGACGGCAACCTGCGGCGACTCTCCATGGGGCGCGACGGGCATACGCCGTCTGCGCCCGCAACGCCGATCCGAAGCGTCGAAGATGTTGTCGCTCTTGTGAATGAGCAGAACGCGCGCTGGACGGCGGTCGCTCGCTCCTTGAGTCCGGCGGTGCTCATCGACTTGCTCGAGCGCACCAGCGCCCAAGTGCACGACTACTTCGCCGCGCTCGACCCCGAAGGGCGCGCTCTGTTCGGAGTGAGTTGGGCGGGTCAGGCCACCTCCCCCAACTGGTTCGACGTCGCACGCGAATATACCGAGCGATGGCATCACCAGCAGCAGATTCGCGACGCCGTCGGCGCCTCGCCGTTGACGGACCGCAAGCACCTCTACCCGGTGCTCGATACCTTCATGCGCGGTCTCCCTCACGCCTACCGGGCAGTCCACGCGCCGGACGGCACGGCGGTCGTCGCTCGCGTTTCCGGAGAAGCCGGCGGCGCCTGGAGTCTCATCCGAGAAGAGGGCCGGTGGACGCTCTATGAAGACGCCGCGCCCAAGCATTCGGCGTCGATCGAGCTTCGGCAGGACGACGCCTGGAGATTGTTCACCAAGGGCTTGACCACGGAGGCCGTACGACCGCGCGCCGTCGTTCAAGGCGACGCCGCACTGGTCGAGCCCGCGCTTACCATGACGGCGGTGGTCGCGTAGGGGACAGGTCGGGGAAAGGGCCATGGAGCGATCAGTTCTGATCCTAGACGTAGACGGCGTCGTCATCCGCGGCCGGCCGAACGACGGACGCCCCTGGTACGCAACGCTTCAAGAAGACCTCGGCATCGATCGCGACATGCTGACCGAGCGGTTCTTCAGCGCCGGCTTTCGCACTGCGCTTCGCGGGCAAGCCGATATCCTGGAGCTGCTCGAACCGCTGTTCGCGGAGCAGGAGATCGAGACCAGCGTCGAGCAGTTCGTCGACTACTGGTTCCGCAACGATGCGCGGCTAAACGACGAACTCATCGAGTACGTCCAGAGTCTCCGAACGCGGGTCGACGTCCACTGCTTCTTGGCGACCAACCAAGAGCGCCGCCGCACCAAGTACATCCGAGAGACGCTCGGGCTCGATGCGCACTTTGACGCGGTCGTCTCGTCGTCGGACGTAGGCGCGTGCAAGCCCGAACCCGAGTTCTTTCGCGCCGCGCACGCTCGCCTCGGCCTAGAGCCGGAAGACCGCGTTCTCTTCACCGACGACCGAGAGCCGTTCGTGGAAGCAGCCGTACGTCACGGCTGGCAAGCGCGCCTGTTCCAAGGGAATGCGGACTTGAAGACCTACGTGGAGCGTTGGCTCAGGGCGGCCAAGACCAACTAGCGCTCAGATCGAAACTCCGCCCGGCGCCGTGAAGGCCGAATCCTCCGCGTCCCCCGTATTGACGACGCCCGCCGGCTCAAAGCAAATCACCTGCGCTTCTTCGTCCGCGCAGGTGCGATGCTCAACGCCGCGCGGCACAACGATCGCCTCCCCCGGCCCCAACTCCGCAACGCCGTCACGGAATTCCACCCGAAACCGCCCCTTCCAAACGAGGAAAAACTCGTCCTCGCTCTCGTGCCGATGCCAAGGAAACTCGCCCTTCGCCTTGATCAGTTTCACCTCCTGGCCGTTCAGCCCGGCGATCACCTTCGGCCTCCAATGCTCCCGGAACAAGCCGAACTTCTCGTCGAGGTCAATCTTGGCGATCATCGTCGGCTTGTAGTCTAGCCCGAAGACCCGCGTTCAACTGATTTCGCGGGAACCGTTGCTCATTTCACGGAGTTGTGGTTGAATTAGGCCAACAATTCGGCGCCCGCCATGAGATTTCATTTGGTCTGGGTGCTCGCGAGCCTGCCTCTCGCCGCGCAAGCCCCGGATCCCGCCGCCGATCCCCTCAACAAAGCCTATGCCGCCATGCGTTCCGACGACCTCGTCGGCGCGCGGGCGTACCTCCTCGACGCGCAAGCCGCGGCCCCGGAGGACCCTCGACCTCGGAAGGAGTTGGGATACCTCTACCTGAAGACGGAGCGCCTGGACGCGGCGCGATCGGCTTTTGAGGCGACCCTGGGGCTCGACCCTTCCGACCAGGCCGTCGCGCTCGAGTTGGCCTTCCTCCACAGCCGACTCGGCGCGGCGGCCGCTTCACAGAAACTGTTTGAGCAGGTCGCCGCACAAGGCACGCCCCAGCAATCCGAGCAGGCGCAAAAAGCCCTCGCCGCGGCGTCGGCCGCGGATGATCCGACAGCCCCGGCGCTGGAAGCCGGGTACGCGGCCCTCCGGGCAGGCGATTTCGATCGCGCCGCCTCCGCGTTCGCGCAAGCCGTCGCGGCCGCTCCCGGTCAGGCCCGGCTACACAAGGAACTCGCCTACGCTCTGCTCAAGACCGGCGAGACGGAACGCGCCCGCGACGCCTTCGCCCACGCCGTCAAGATCGACCCGACCGACGAAGCGGCGGCGCTCGAACTAGCCTTCCTGCAACACGACACCGGCCTGCGCGCCGAATCGCTCACGCTCTTGCGCCGCTTGGCCCGAGCTGAGGAGCCGCGCATTCGCGCAACGGCCGCAGGAGCGGTCGAGCGGATGGAGGCGGAGCTGGCGGGCGACATCGATCGCTGGGAGCGAGCCGTCGCAGCCTCCCCCGAGAACCGCGCCGGACGGCTGGAGCTAGCGCGCCTCTACGAGCGAGCCGCCGAGCCCGCAAAGGCCGCCGAACAGTTCCAAGCCGCCTTCGCTTTGCCGGGCGTAAACGCCGACGAGATCCTCCTCGCGTTGGGCCGCATGCGCAAGGCCGCCGGAGACCGGGAGGGCGCGCACGGAGCGTGGCTGCTGGCGTCGCGCTCGGAAGAAGTGCGCATCGCCGAAACCGCGCGCGATCACATGCCGCCGCGCTACCCCTACGCCAACGAGTTCCGGCGCGCCTTGGATCTCAAGCCCGATCACGCGTCGCTGCGCAAAGACTTGGCCTACCTCTTGCTCGAAGTCGGCGAGACCGAAAGCGCCGTCGAAGAGTTCCGACGCACGACCGAGGCCGCGCCCAACGACATGCAGGCGGCCGCGCAGCTAGCCTACCTCTACCTCGAAATGGACCGCGAGGACGAAGCCTTCGGCCTGCTCGAACGCGCCCGCCAATCCGAGGACCCCGACGTCGTCCTACGCGCCGAGCAAACCCTCACCGAAGTACGCGCCCGCAAAGCGGCCCCCGCCCGCGCACTAGGCGAGAAGAGCTTGGAGAAGAGCTACCTGCGCGATGCGCAACGCCAGTTCTACGAAGCCTGGCGACTGAACCCGCAAGACCACTCCGTCGCCCTCAAACTCGGCGTCGTGCACAACCTGCTGACCGAAGACCGCGAGGCGGTGCGCTGGTTCCGACTCGCGTCGCGCAGCGAGGATCCCGCCGTCGCCGAGCAAGCCCTGCGCTCCTACCGCGCCCTCGCCCCGAGCCAGAAGAAGGTACTGACGACCGTCTGGGCGTTCCCCTTCTACTCGCGCCGCTTCTCGACCGTGTTCGGCTACGCACAGGCGAAGACCGAATTCCGCTTCGACAGCCTTCCCGCGACGCCCTACGTCTCGCTGCGAGTCGCCGGCGACACCCGCCGCCGTTCGGGCGGTGCGGCCGCCCCGCAACTGCTCTCGGAGAGCTCGTTGATCGGCGCCGTCGGCCTGCGCAAGCGGATGGATTTTGGCGTGACGCTGTGGGGCGAGGCGGGCCAAAGCGTCAGCTACCTAGGCGAGCGGCCCGACGGAGTCCCCTTCTCGGCGCCGGACTATCGCGGCGGCCTCAACTGGTTCCGCGCCAAAGGACCGACGCTCGGCTCGGATGAAACCGGCGTCTTCCAAGAGGTCAACCTCGATACGGTCTACATCTCGCGCTTCGACCACGACGTCCTGTCCTACTTCCAATACCGCCCCGGCTACCGCCTGCCCACCTGGCGATGGGTGCGCGCGCAGACCTACCTCAACTGGAACGTCACCGTCGACCGCAGCCGCCAGTACTGGGGCAACTACGCCGAAGCCGGACCAGGCGTGCGCCTGCGCGTGCCGAAGATCAACCCGCCCATGAACCTGTCGTTCGACTTCGTACGCGGCGTGCACCTCTCGAACCGAGGCAACACCCGCCGGCCGAACTACTTCGACGTGCGCGCCGGGCTCTGGTACTCGTTCTCCAAATGAGGGGCTTTCGCCCCATCTACTGGGCCGCCCTCGTGGCTTGCTCCGTCAGCGCGGCAACGCTGCCGGACGCTCCCCAGGCAAGCCCCTTCGTCCAGGTCGACGACCCCGAACTCTGGCGCCCGACGCTCGACGCGTTGGGCCTGGCGCCGACCACGGACCAAGCTCCGCTGCGCATCTACGTCGGGCATTCGGACGCCGCTCGCGCAGTCGGCGTCGAGCGCGGACAGACGACGATCCGCGTCGCCTCGCTGATCGAAGAACGCAATTCAGACCTCGAGGTCTTTTGGGAAGAGCCGCTCGAGCTGCCCGTCGCGACGCTCCCGCCGACCGCCCGCGTCTTCACCCGCGAAAAGCATTCCGGGGCGCCGCTGGTCGCCGGTTGGCGCCGAGGCGACGGTCGCGCCGTCCTGTGGCTCGCGGCCGAACCAGGCGAGTCGGGCTACCTGCGGTTCCCCTACCTGCTGCACGCCGTGGTCGAGATGGGCGCGGCGCCGCCGTTCGAGTCCGATCGTCTGTGGGTGTTTTTTGACGATTCCTACCGCCTGCGCGTCGACCCGGTCTATCTAGCGCGCTCCTGGCGGCGCGCCGGCGTGGCCGGCATCCACGTCAGCGCCTGGCATTTCTACGAGCCCGACGAGCAGCGCGACGAGTTCCTGCGCCGGGTGATCGACGCCTCCCACGGGCAAGGCATCGCCGTCTACGCCTGGCTGGAACTGCCCCACGTCAGCGACGCCTTCTGGGACGGCACGCCCGAGTGCCGCGAAAAGACCGCCACGCTCGAAGACGCCCGTCTCGATTGGCGCAAGCTCGTCAACCTCGTCGACGAGACGTGCGTTGTACAGATCCGCGCAGGCACGGCCGAGATGCTCCGACGCTTCGCCTGGGACGGCGTCAACCTAGCCGAGCTCTACTTCGAGTCGCTGCTCGGCCCGGAAGACCCCGCACGCTTCACGCCAATGAACGACGCCTACCGCGAGCAGGCTTCCGCGCGGCTCGGCTTCGATCCGCTCGAACTGTTCGATCGCGACGGGCCGCGCTACTGGAACAATGCGCAGGAGGACTGGAAACGCTTCGTCGACGACCGCGCCGGGCTGGCGCTCGATCTCCAAAAACAGTGGCTGCGCTTCATCCGCGACACGCTGCCCGAAGCCGGTCTGGTCGTCACGCAGATCGACGACCGCTTCGATCCCGGCATGCGCTACCTACTTGGCGCCGACACCGCGGCTCTGCTCCCGTTCGCCGACGAGCTCGACTTCACCCTGCTGATCGAAGACCCGGCGCCGTTGTGGTCGCTGGGCCCCGAGCGCTATCCCGAGATCGCCGAGCGCTACCGCCCGCTCACCGACGACCCGAGCCGCTTGGCGATCGACATCAACATCGTCGAGCGCTACCAACAGACCTACCCGACGCGGAAACAGGTCGGCGTGGAGCTCTTTCGACTGGCGCACCTGGCGGCCTCGGCGTTCGAGCGGACCGCGCTCTACTTCGAGCACTCGATCGAGAAGACCGATCGGCCGCTGCTGCCTCTGTCGGCGCAAGCAGCGCGGATCGTCCAACAAAAGAACGACGACAAAGCCGAGCAAACCACCGTCGAGAGCAAACGCCCGGTCGGACTGCGCGAGGCCGGACGGCAGGGCGGCGTACTGGTCGACGGCGCCGAGTGGCCGCTGATCTCAGACCACGGCACGGCCTGGCTCCCAGCCGGTCGGCATCGCGTCGAGCCGACCTCTAAACGGCCGCCGGGACGCATCCTACGGCTCAACGCCGACCTGCGCAACGCTCGAATCGAGGGCGACTCGGCGATCGTCTGGTACCGCTCCGATCCCCCCGCCTACGTCCTTCTCGACCGCCGTCCGAAGTCGATCCGGATCGACGGGCAAGAGCGATCCGACCTCTGGCTGAAGCAGGCCCGCGACCACTGGAGCATACGCCTCCCGCGCGGCGAGCACGAGGCCCGATTCGACTTCTAGGCTCCTTCTCCGACAGAAGTCGTAAGTTCTAGGCGAGGTCTCCGACGAATGTCGTAGAAAGGGTTCGGCTTTGCCTCCCTGCTTTGCTACGATACGGGTCACTCATGGCCGAACCCTCCATCGCAGGGGAACTGCCGGCGATCCCGAATCGGTTGTTTTTCCGCATCGGGGACGTGGCGGAGCTGACCGGCGTGGAGGCTTACGTCCTGCGCTACTGGGAGACCGAGTTCTCCCCGCTGCGGCCCAAGAAGGGCTCGAACGGCCAGCGCCAGTACCGCCGCAAAGACGTCGAGACGGTACTTGAAATCAAGCGCCTGCTGTGGGACGAAGGCTACACCATCGCTGGCGCCCGCAAGGCGTTGCGCGAGAAAGCCCGGCGCAAAAAACGCGAGCCGAAACGAGCCGGACAAGCAGCACTGTTCGCCATCGAGCCCGAGCCCAAAGTCGAACCCGAAGCGCTCAAAGAGATCAAGGCCGAGCTCAAAGCGATCCTGGAAATGCTCAAGTAGGCGCTTCCCAAGCGAACCTACGGCAACCCGGAATTGAGCGCCGCCCGAACCAGCATGAACCGCTGATTGGTCCCCCCGTCCGCCCCGCCAAAGTCGTCCGCCTCCACGCTGAACTCGACGTTGCGCGAGTCGGCGTCGGGAGGCGAGAATTGCCCGCTGACGACGAGCGCGTTACGCGGAGAAGAACGGTCTCCGCTGATCTCAAGAGACTGCTGGAGTCCCAAAGGAACGACACGAACGTCCGGCGAGAGGTTTCTGACCTCAAAGTCGGCGGGCATCAAGATTGCGGCTCGCGCGACCCCGCCGTCGTCGGTCACGGTGAGCGTGAAGGTGTACTCGGCGCCCGAGGTCATATCGAAGAGTTGACCTCCCGTCGGAGAGCTCCAAGTCTCCGTCGGCGGATTCGACATCGACTGACTGCCGATGCCGCCTCCGTTCATCACCAGTTGAATCTCGGGCGGCTCGCTGTCGACCGCCGGAACGTCGGTCTCACAGGCGAGAGTCGCGAAGACCGTCAAGAGCACGAGGGTCGAAAGAATCGGACGGTGCGTAGGGTACTGCATATCGGATAGTCCTGAAGGCCGAGGGCTCGGCCGCGGGCAATGATACCGCGGATGCCGCTGAGAGACGAGTTGCGCTCTCACTCGCCGCGCAGCACTTCCAACGGCTTCTGGTCCAGGATGCGGAAGCTCCCCAACCAACCCGCCGCGTTCGCAAGCAGCGCCGTGCCGAACACGGTCAGCCCGGTCGCGACCGGATCGAAGGCGTAAGCCGCGTCCAGCACGCGCTCCAACAAGAACATCGAAAAACCCGACGCCAACAGCGCGCCGATCAACCCCGCCGTCGCGCCCAACACCAAAAACTCGACCGAGAAAATCGCCGAGATGCGCCGCTTCGTCGCCCCCAGCGTCTTCAGCACCGCCGTCTCGCGGACCCTCCGAAATCGCGTCGCCAGCACGCTCGAAGTCAAGATGACGATGCCGCCGAGGATCGCAAAACCCGAGACGAACTGGACGACGACCGCGATCTGGTCGACCACCTCCTGCACTACCGCAATCACGTCCGCCGCGTTGATCACCATCACCGTCGGAAACCGCTCAAACGCGTCGCGCTGGAGATCAAGAGCCTTCTCCGGGTCGATGCGCACGCCGCCGAAGTAGTTCGCCGGCAGTCCTTCAAGCGCCGCGCGCGTGAGGATGAAGTTTGCGGACCCGCCGGTCCGAAATCCCTCCACGCGGACCACCGCGCGCACTTCGGCGTCGAGTTCCCGGCCGCCGACCGTCCACTGCAGCCGATCGCCCGGACCAACGCCCAGCGTCTCGGCGGCCCGCTCGCGCACGGCCACGTAGGCGGCCGTTTCGCCCGCTTCCCACCACCGCCCGGCCAGCACGTCGACTTCGTCGCCCTTCTCGTCGGCCCAAGTGATGCCGCGCGTCTGACGATAGCGGGCGCCGTCGTCGCCCAGGTCCATCTCCGCCAACGGACGGCCGTTCACGGCGATCAGCCGCGAGGGGACGGAGGCGATCATCACCGGCTCGTCCTCAACGCCCGGATAGCCGCCCAGAAAATCTTCAATCTCGCCGCGATTCTGATTGGTGATGTTGTTCAAGAAGACGTTCGGCATCTCAGGCGGCGCCGACTTCGCCATCTGGTCAAGCACCGACGTCTGGATCAGATAGACCGAGAGCGTGAAGGTGACGCCGACGCCCAACGCCACCAGGATCGCCGCCGCATGCGCGCCGGGCCGATGCAGGTTCGCCAGACCGTGGCGCCAAGCCACCGGCAGCTTGAACGGTAACCATCCCGGCAGGCGGCGCAAGAAACCGAGCAGCAGCGACGCCGTCGCCGACAACACGATCACCGAGACGAGCAAGCCTCCGGCGAACCAGACGCCCATCGTCGTCGAGTCGCCCAGCAAAGCGGCGACGCCTCCGAGCGCGGCCAGAATCAGCGCGCCGACGGCGATCGCGGGCCCCCACTCGCGCAGCCGCTCCCCAATCGACTTGGTCAGGCTCTCCATCTCCCGACGGAAGACCAGCGCCGGCCGAATCTTGCGGATCGAAAGCAGCGGCGGCAGCGCGAAGAGCAGCGTCGTCAACACGCCCACGCCCCCCGCCAACACCGCGGCTTCCGGCTGGAAATCGAGATCCGGCGCCGTGGGGAAGTACTGCGCGATCAGCGACGGCGCGACGGCTTGCGCGGCAAAGCCCAGAGCGGCCCCGACGAAGCTCCCGACGATGCCCAGGCCGAGCGTCTGCAGAAGGTAGATGCGCAGGATCTGTCCCGAGCGCGCGCCCAGGCACTTCATCACCGCAATCGAGTCGAGCCGTTGTTGCAGATGCGAATGCATCGCCATCCCGACGCCCATCGCGCCGACGATCATAGCCGCGAGGCTGACCAGACTCAGGAAGTCGGTCGCGCGATCGAGCCCGCGACGAATGGTCGGGTTCGTCTCGCGGAAGTCCGCGATCGCCCACTTCGGAAAGGCGGCTTCAAGCTGCGCGCGGGCCTCGGGAATCGCGATCCCCTCTTCGGGCAGCTTGTAGAGATAGCGCTGGGCGGCGCGACTGCCGCGAGCGATCAGGCCCGAGGCGTCCAGCGCCTCACGGCTCAACATCACGCGCGGGCCGATGTTGAAGCTGCCGGTCATCCGGTCGGGCTCGACCGCAAGCACGGCGGCGATGCGCAGCCAGGTCTTCCCCAGCTTGACGCGATCCCCCACTTCGACGCCCAAGCGCAGAAGCAGATCGTCCGAGACGACCACGTTCTGCTCGTCCAAGACGTCGGCGAGTCTCCCGACCGGCCGCAGTTCCGGCTCGCCGTAGAACGGGTAGACCTCCGGATCGACGGCTTTCACGGAAACCATCAGCGGGCGCGAACTCGCCTCCGAAGTCATCATCGAGGCCGTCTCGGTGATCCAGGTACGCTCGGCGCCGCCGTCGACAATGCGGTCGAGCGCCGCCTGCTCGCCCGGATCAGGGATGTGGAACGCGCGGACCGAGAGATCAGCCGCCATCAGCATGCGCGCATCGCGCAGCAGCATCTGCCGAAAGGCACTCGAAAACCCGCGCACCCCGCTCAGCGCCCCGACGCCGATCGCAACCGCCAGAATCACGAAAGCAAACTTCCCCGCCGAAGCCTTCGACTCTCGCCAGGCGATCTTCGCAAGCGTAATCCACGCACGAGTGAACGGGACGCCGCTCATGACGCTCGCTCTTCGTCGACCGGTTCGGCGTCCCGGCGGCCGGGCTCGTCGGCCGTGATGCGGCCGTCGCGAAGCGTAATCACGCGGTCGGCCTGGTAGGCAAGCTCGTCGTCGTGGGTGACCATCACCAGCGTGGCCCCCTCGCGGCGGTTCATCTCGTGCAACATCGCCATAACGCGCTTGCCGTTCTTCGAGTCCAGATTACCGGTCGGCTCGTCTGCGAGGATCAGCGGCGGCCTCGAGATGAAGGCGCGGGCCAGCGCGACGCGTTGCTGCTCCCCTCCCGAAAGCTGGACGGGATAGTGATCGTGGCGGTCGATGAGCCCGACGCCGTCGAGCAGTTCCCGGGCGCGCTCGACCGGAGCAGACTCGCCCGCCAGTTCAAGCGGCAGCAGCACGTTCTCTTCCGCCGTCAGCGTGGGGATGAGCTGGTAGCTCTGGAAGACGAAACCGATCTTGCGCGCGCGGATAGCGGCCATCTCGTCTTCAGCCAAGCCGCCGATCTCCTCGCCGTCGATGCGGATCGACCCCGCCGAGGGCGAGTCGAGTCCGGCCAGCAAACCGAGCAGCGTGCTCTTCCCGCTGCCCGAGGGACCGCGGACGGCGAGGAACTGTCCGGCGGGCGCCGCGAAGTCGAGTCGCCGCAGGATCTCCACCTCATGCGTGCCGCTGTGGATCCGCTTCTCAAGCCCGGACACTTCAAGAATCGATGGCTTTTCGGGCATGTCGAACGGAAACGCGGCGGAGAAAAGGCGGCGGAGAAAAGTTAGTATGGCATTCAGTGCGCGGCGTTCTGATTTCGATACTGACGTTGACGGCCTGGAGCTGCGCCGAAGCGCCGCCCGAGAGCATCTCCGCAAGCGAGGCGACCGCCGCCGTTGAGCCGACGCCGGTCGAGCAACCAGCCGAGCCCGCCGCCGGGCCGTTGATCCTCGCTTTCGGCGACAGCCTAACCGCGGGCTACGGCCTCAACCCGGAAGAGGCCTACCCGGCCGTACTCCAACGGCTCCTGCGGGAGCGAGGGCTCGAGTACCGCGTCGTCAATGAAGGCGTCAGCGGCGATACGACGTCGTCGGCCATGGCGCGCGTCCCGATGGCCGTCGCACAGGAACCGGCCTGGGTCTTGCTGGCCCTCGGCGCCAACGACGGCCTGCGCGGCCTCGACCTCCAAGCGATGCACGAGAACCTGCGGACGATCGCGCGTCAATTTCAGGAAGCCGGCGCCAAGGTCGCCCTGCTGGGAATGAAGTTGCCCCCGAACTTCGGGCCGGACTACGTCGGCCAATTCGAATCGATCTACCCGCAAGTCGCCGAAGAACTCGACCTGCCTCTCCTGCCGTTCTTGCTCGAAGGCGTAGCGGCGGAAGAGCGCCTAAACCAAGACGACGGAATCCACCCGACGGCCGAAGGCGCCGCGATCGTGGCGCAAACCGTCGCCGACTTTCTAGAGCCGCTGCTGAGCGAGTGATGCTGAAGAAAATGCTGATCTACGGAATCGGGTTCGTCCTCTTAATGGCGGTAGTCGGCGCGATCTACTTCCGTACCGCGGAGCCCGACCCCGGCGTCGTCGACTTCGCGACGCTCAAGAAGAAACCGTCGCCCAACCAGTTCCTAGTCGCGCCCCCAGGCTTCACCAAAGAGACGCCCGACATGGAGGCGCCGACCTTCTCGCAATCGCCCGAGGCGCTGCGAGCGCTGTGGCGCGAGCGCATCGGCGACCGGGCGACGTTGCTCGCCTCCGACGACACGCTGCTGCAAGACGATTGGCGCCAAAGGACGCCGCTCATGGGTTACCCGGATACCATCACCGTGCGCTTTCTGCCGCATCCGGACGGATCAACCTTGGCGATCTACAGCCGCTCCCACTTCGGCCATTCCGACCTGGGCGCGAACGAGAAACGAGTGCGCGCCTGGCTCAAGGCGCTCCAGTAGCCTTCCAACCCGAAGCCGAACTCGAGCCGCTCTAGCGGCGCTCAGCCCAGTCCGGGCCCCAGTCCTGACCGCCGATATAGGCGACCGGCCGATCGAGCATCGCTTGTTGGACGCGCTCCCGAACGAGTCGAGCCGGCGCCGTCGGCGCATCTTGGCCCGACTCCTCCGTCATTCGCTCTTCCAAGCGCTGTTGTAATCCGCGTAGTTGTGTCGCAGTCATGGCGATCTACTTCTCCCGACACGGCGATCATGCGCCTAACGCTCCACGGCGCCAATGGCTCGGGAGTACCGTTTCCAAAGAGGGACCGCCGTAGAACTGTAAACGGAAGTACTAAGACCGTCAGGGGACCAAAAGCCGGTCATCGGGTAGTCTGGTAGGCGCTTGCGCCAGCGTGCCTTAGCTTTCACCGCCGTCCTGGTCGCCGCCTGCGCGGACGGCGTGCCGGTGGAGCCGCCCGCCGCGACTCCCCAAGTCGAAGCGGCCCAGTCGCCCGCCGCGGAAGAGACTCCCGCCGAGCCGGAGCATCAGCCCGACGGCCGCCTTGAGCTCGACCCGCTGAGCGAAGACCAGCAGACAAAACTCAGGCAGGCCCCGGCGCCCCGCGTCGGGATGCATCGTCCCCTGCCCCAGCCGCTGCCCGGCGTTTGGTCCAGCGATCAAGACGGCCCCGTCTGGAGGCTGACCCTACGCTCGCCCGGCGCCGTCGCGATCCGGCTGCACTTCACCGAGTTCAACATCGGCGACGGAGCACTCCTAATCTCTGAGCCCGACATCTCTGAGCCCGAGGAGAAACGACGCCCTCTCCACGAACGTCGCTATGGCGATGCCGGCCCGGCACACGACGGCGAGTTCTGGACCGACCTGCTCGAAGGCGACGCCGTCGTCGTCGAGTTTCGCCCCTCCGGCGCCCGGCCCGAAACCTTGCCGTTCCGCTTGGAAGAGATCTCGCATCTATGGCGATCTCCGCTCGACGCATTCTGATTTCTTTTCACTGACAGGAGCTCTCATTCCGTGTCCATCATCCGTACGACTCTAGCCGTCCTCGCCGCCCTCAACGTCGCCGCCGTCTACGGCCAGTCCGCGCCCGAGCAACGCATCGAGCCGATGCACGGCGCGCTGTACCAGAAGCCGCACAAAGCCGCCCCGGTCGAGGCCGCCGTGCGTCCGCCCAGTCTGTCCCTGAGCCTTCCGCAACCGGCCGTCATCGCCATGGAGGCTCTGACGGCGGACGACATGACCAAGGTCGAGGGGCGTGAAGGACTAGAATCGGTCGGCGTTCACCGCCGTCTGCCGAGTGCGCTCGCGCGCTCCTCAAACGAGGGCGAGAGCAACCGCATGGAGGTCGCGGGCGCGTGGCGCCAGAGCGCCGCCGGACCGCTGTGGCGATTGCGCCTGCTCTCGCGCGACGCCTTCGCCATGCGCGTCCACTTCCACGACTTCCAGGTCGGAGACGGCCGGGTCTGGATCCATTCCGACGACGGCCAAGTCGTCGGGCCCTACTCCGGGACGGGCCTATTCCAGAACGGCGACTTCTGGAGCGATCTCATCTTCGGCCAGTCGTTGACGATCGAGTACGCTCCGGCGCCGGGAAGCGACGCCGAAGAGGCCGTGCCGTTTGAAGTGCGCGAGATCAGCCACATCTGGCGCAACCCGAGCGATCTCGCGGTCGGGGCCCCCGCGCCGCCCCTCCCGTCCCTAGCAGCAGCGCCGTCGCTGGAGGCGAAAGCCGTCGGGCCCACGAGCGTCTACGCCGCGCCCGGACGGATCGAGCAAGAGGCCTCCTGCCACCTCGACGTCACCTGCGATCCCACTTGGGCCCAGACCGCCCGGGGCGTCGGCATGATCCTCTATGAGACCGAAGGCGTGACCGGAGTCTGTTCCGGCAGCATGCTCAACACGCGCGACAGCTCCTTCGAGCCGTACTTCCTCACGGCGGCGCACTGCTTGAAGACCGAGAACGTCGCCCGCACCGTTCTCTCCTTCTGGGGATTCCAGTCGCAGACCTGCAACGCATCGCCGCCCGCATTGCGTGACGTCCCGCGGACCACCGGCGGGGCGCGCCTGCTCTCCACCGTAGGCGACTTCGGCGATCCCAAAGGCGACATGACCTTCCTCGAGATCCTCGGCGATCTCCCCGACGGCATCTTCTTCCAGGGCTGGGATCCCAACCGCGCGCCGTTCGGCAGCCGCCTCACCGGCATCCACCACCCGCGAGGGACCTACAAACGTATCTCCAGCGGCCGCCTCGTCCCCGACACGATCTTCGATACCGATCCGGAAACCTACGCCCTCATCGCGGAGACCGACGGGAGGACCGAGCGCGGCTCCTCAGGCTCGGCGCTGTTCTCCGAGCCCGGAGTCGTAGTCGGCGCGCTCAGCTTCGGACTCAAGATCGACGACGTATGCTCCGTCAACCCGTCGCCCGCCGGATACACGCATTTCTCCGTGTTCTATCCCGAGATTCGCCGCTTCCTCGATACCGGAGGGACGCCGCCTCCGCCCGCGCCCGAACCGCCGACCGTCCTGCAATCCGGGCAGCCCGAGCGCTTCAGCTTCGGAGCGCGCGACGTCCAGACGATCTATCTCGGAGCGAATTCGTTCTTGATCGAAATCCCGGAAGACGCGGTCCGAGTCACCTTGACGCTCGCCTCAGACAACCCGGCCGTGGACGTCGATCTCTACGCCCGCTTCGGTCAAGACAACGCTCTAGTCGACGGACGGATCGTCTCGGACTTCGTCGCCGAAAGCGACGACGGCAACGAACAGATCGTCATCGACGCTTCGTCGAACCCTCCGCTCCAACCGGGCGCCCTGTTCGCATCCATCTTGGTGTTTACGGAGAACGCCGCCGCAAGCGGAACCATCACCGCCGAAGTCGAGCTCACTCCTCCCCCGCCGCTTCCCACCCAAAGGGATCTGACGCCCGGCCAGACGGAGACGTTTGAACTCCCGCCGGTCCCCGGACCGCGACTGTTCACCGGCGGTCCGTTCCGCATCGTCGTGCCCGAGGGCGCCACGCAGTTGGACGTACAAGTCAAGACCACGACGCCCGGCGTCGACGTCGACCTGCACGTCAGCCGCGAGACGCCGCCGTCGGTGCAAGACGGGTCCATCGTCGCCGACTTCTCCTCGACCACTCTGCTGGGCGAGGAACTGGTGACGATCACCGCCGAAAGCGGCCTGGCCCCAGGAACCTACTTCGCCTCGCTCGCCTTGTGGACCGAGAGCACGCGCGTGGAAGGCACCATTCGCGCCGACGTTCTGACCGGCGCGGGCCCGGGCGCGGGCGGCGCCACGGTATTGACCTCAGGCCAACCTGGCCGGTTCAACATCGACGCGGTCGACGGCCCGACCTTTATCGGCAGCCAGATCTTCGCCGTCGACGTGCCCGCCGGCGCCAATCGGCTGGTCGTCGATCTGGTCACGGAAACGCCCGACGCCGACCTCGACTTGTACGTGCGTCTCGGGCAGCCGCCGACGGTCGAGAACCGGCAAGTCGTCGCCAACTACAGCGCCCAGGGGCTGACCGGCCGAGAGCAGATCATCGTCGACGGCCAGTCCACCCCGCCCTTGCAAGCCGGGCGCTACTTCTTCGGCGTCGTCGTCTACTCGGAGAACGTAGCGACGACGGGACAACTCACGGCGACGGTCGATTCCGGCCCCGCCGTAGTGCAGCTGACGGCGGTCACCAACGCGGCGAGCTTCGAGCAAGGCGTCGTTTCTCCGGGACAGATCGTGACGCTCTTCGGCGCGCAGATGGGACCCGGACAAGGCATTCAGCCCGGCCTCGACGCCTCAGGTCGTCTGCCGACCTTCGTCGGCAACACGATCGTTCTATTCGGAGGCGTACCGGCGCCGATGTTCTTCGTGCGCGGCGACCAGATCAACGCCCAGGTCCCCTACTCGGTGGCCGGACGCGGAGTCATCGACGTCGTAGTGGTCACCGGCGGCGTCACGACGAACGTCTTGCAGGTGCGCGTCCAAGACGCCGCGCCAGGACTCTTCGCCTTCTCCGACGGATCGAACCGCATCATCGCGCTCAACTCCGACGGCTCGCTCAATTCCCCGTCCAACCCGGCCCGACGAGGAGACTTCGTCACGCTCTACGCCACCGGAGGCGGACTGACGACCGGCCCTAACATCGAGGGCGCCCCCGCGCCGTCGAACCCGATCGCACTCACCCGACTCCCAGTGAACCTACAGTTCGGCGGCGCCGCGCAAGCGCCGTTCTTCGCCGGACTAGCCCCCGGATTCGCCGGCCTCGTCCAGATCAACATCTTCATCCCCGAAAACGCACCGACCGGCAGCCAAGTCCCAGTCGCCCTCAACATCGGAGGCTTCAACGCCGGCAATCAGCCGGTAATCGCAGTGCAATAGAAAACGGAAGAGCCGATCAGCGTCCGTTTGGGAATACGGTTTCGCGCGACTGGGCCGTGAAAAAACCAACGGCGGCCAGATCCGGCAGAGCCGCGACAGTAATGGAGCGGGCCCAAGGCGATTTGCGAAGCAAGAGCCCGTTGCTCAGCCCGCAGGGCGTCATCTCGTTAGCCCATGGCGCAAGCCCTGGGAAATCAAAGCGATACGGGCCGCTCTTCTCTTGCGGGGTCTCCCTCGTCACGGCAAGCCGGGACGCTGGAGACTCCGCTTCCGAAACGTCAACTTCGCCTCCAACCAAGCCCAATCATTTTTTTCACAGCCCCTGAGCCCGCGACCACGGTCGCACGTGAAGCCTCGCCCGCTGCGACATGGCCTCGCAAATAAAATTCTTAGATTCCGCTACCTAAATCCGTTTCCGTCATTTATCTTCCTATCGTGCAGCAGTCTCGGCTGCCCCGGATCTCCCTGTCTTTTTAGAGCAGCACGATACTCAATCCATAGCGCCTTCCGCCCGGGTCCTTCATCAGGTACCACACGTACGGTCGACCAAGCGAGGTTAGCAGTCGCCTCAGCGCCTCCCGGCCCGAGACTTGGACCAGCTCGTTTGCCAGAACCGCCACGTCGCCCCGGCCGAAAGGCGAGAAGCCGACAAGGATCTGGTGGCCGGACGCCCGCTCGACGGCCGCGATGACCTCCAGAAACGTTTGCTTAGGCGTTCTTTCTCCTGCCTCGATCGAGATCACGCTGTCGAAGGGGCTGGCTGCGGCAACCACGTCGCCCGCGGCATTCCGGAAAGCCGAAGGCACGATGTGCCAGTAGGGAGAGGACTCTTCTAAGCGGTAGCGCCCCGGGAGCTCGGAAGAGTTATAGGCTTCGATTGCGGCTTCCAAGGCCGGCTTCGGGCTCGCCGGCGGCGAACCGCCCGCACCGAGTTCGTAGCGGAACGTAAAGCTCCCCCCACGCGGATGATAGGATCGATCGGGCGCGCCTGGACGCTTCGTCACGTCGATTCTGTCAGCCGGATGCTCGAGCGGCGCTTCTTCAAAGGTCACTTGCCATCCATAGCTTTGTACGAACGTGTAGACAACCGACTCAAGCGGCCTCGGGCAATCGACCGCGAACTCCGCCCGGTCTCCCGCGGCCGTAATCCCTCCCGCGGGCGACGTTCGCTGCGGCTGAGGGAATCCGGCCGCAGCAAATACCGCACCCGCGAGAATCGTTCTTCGTGTGTACATGCCGTTCACGAATAGACCTGCGCCCCAGCTTGGTCCACCAAAATGTTAGTCGAACGGGGCCGGGCCTATTGCGAGGCTGTTCCGGAACTCGGAACTCGGACCTCGTCGGGCTCCGGGGCGACCACTGGCGTACCTACAGGTACCCTGAATTGAACCAGATCCGCCGCGGGGAAAGAGTCTCGTAGGTGTGCAAATGCTCCGCCTTCATCGGCTCGGGTGCGAGTGTGTCGCCCTCATTCGCCCCTATCGCGGGTTTTACTTTTGGCGGTCAGAGGCCGATAAGGGCGGCCCGGTGCATTCTAAGAAGTACTCGTGTCGTCGCTCGTCGAAGCTGACCCCATCCAGCTCGTCTGCGGCCACGCGCAACACCCGGGCTGAGAGCGGCCAAGTATCAAACATCAATTCTGTAGTCGCCCGATCCATTGCGGTGGAGATCGCCGCCAGCGCGGATTCCGTTACCGGGTACCACACTTCCAACGCATCGCCCTCACGCTGGAATCCCAAAATGTGCCAACCCTCCCCAGGGGGATCTACCTTATTGTCTGTCATGGCGTGATCTTTCGCGTCGGATTTGGGGGTTTCAGTTGGGCGCCCGTGACCGGATCGAACTCGCCGAGGTGGTTCTCCCGCTTATCGTACTTCTCTACAGTACTATGCTGAAAATCTCACTCGTAGATGTTCCTCTTGTCCGCCCAGCGCTTACGCTGCGCCCGACCAGCTGGGACTGACCGAGCCTGCAAGCCCAGAGCCGAGTCGAAACTCTCCGAACACTGTAAAGCGCCCGAACTGCGTTCGTCGCCGCTGAAGGCCTGGAGAGGTCTCCTTAGACCGCGAGGAATGCCCTCGTTCCCTCCGTTACTCGCCGATTGCATTCTGCCGAAATCGCTCACATATTTCGACGAATCGCCGCCGCCCATGCGGCGATCTCTTGAATTAATCGCTCATCCCCATAGTAGCTCGGATCTAGGCGCCGCTCTTCAGGATCCTGCCGGTAGTAATCTAGATCGTATGCAAGACGCCGCAAAACCTCCATGAGGCGATCCTCCGACTCGGCGTCGAAGCTCCATATCCGCTCTTGCACCTTCGCAATGGCCGCTTCTTTCCCTCCCGCGAGTCGGCCAATCTCCTCCAGGTCTCGCAAGACTTCGCGTGCTATTGATTTACTCTTGTCCATTAGAAATGGCCTGCCCCCCGGATTGGTCCACCAAAATGTTAGCGGAACGGGGCTGTAGATGGTCCGGCGTCAGCCGGTCATCGCCCTCGTAAAAGGTCTCTCTGAGCGGCCGAGCGGATTCCGTCCAGGGCGCGGCCGAAGGCCGCGGCGAAGCGTACTTGAGGCGGGCCTATTGCGAGGATGTCCCGGAACTCGTCCTTGTCACTCGGGATGTTTTGGCTTCAGCGACTCGACCCATTTGTTGGGCCGCCCCTCGAAGTGGTCCCGCAGTCGGTCCTCGACGTGCGAGGGGCCCCAGACTGCCGCACGCTCCAGGCCGCTCACCTCGTTCCATCCAGACGGAATCTCTTCCGTGCCGCCGCGCGTTCTAAACAGTCTCCCGCGCGGATTCTGCTTGAAGAACCACTCGTTCTTCCCAGTCTCCTCCGACGTGAGGGGGATCACTCCAACACGCTTCCATCGTCTACCGGTGAATGCGTGCCTCGCTACCCACAAACGAAACAAGACGGGGCACGCACGGAGCAACTCTAGGGCAGGAATGTCCCGCGATCGATAATCGTAGAACTCTACGATGGGAAACGTCAGCGCACGTGCGAAACCGAACGAGCCGTCCCCAAGCGGAACCCCCCGAACCACGCCCTCGAAACTACGATTCTTCTTCGCACTCACTGGCTATGACCTTCACTCACCTAAGACGATAGTTCCATTTGACTAGAAACCGGGACAGGTTCATTTTCCGCTCGCACTCCAGCCCCGCCCCGGAAAACTGCGGCCTGCTCAGCGGATTCTTGACATTCGCCTATCATGGATGTCCCGCAACTCCCGTCCCGGATCTCCCCCTTCCCTGTCACCTGCGGCGCTTCTCATAGCGCCCAGTAGCCCAACACGATTTATCGCCAACATCCGACTTCTCGACAGTCGCTACAAAGCGATCCTGGCTCAGCACTACAGTCATCAACTGTCGAAGGCTCTCGGCGCGACCAGGCCCACCATTGTAGAGAGTGGGATTCCACTCGCCTGCCACTCTACGAAACTCAGATTTGTCTATGACCGAGATCTCGTCGGATAGCACGTAGCCGCTGAAGAGCGTCGCTCGTACTCCGTCAAATAGGGCAACGATTAACTCGGGAACGGATCCGTCAGTCCACCAAGTAGTCGAAATCTGAATTTCGTCGCCGCTCTGATAATCCTCGTATCGGCCTAGCGCGATACAGCCCAAAAGCTCCGACACTATTTCTCGATTGGGCGGTTGGGAGATGTCGACGCAATCGCGTGCAGCTTGACGAACCGTAGCAATACTCCAGGCCCGGGGTGTAGCGCGGCGCAGATCGCGGTGCTTTTGCTGCCTTAAGAGGAAAAGATTCGAGGTTCCGGACAGATGCCAACTCCCCTCCGTTTGCACATATGAAATTCGATCGGCAATCCAAACTGTGTTGTCGTCTATCAATACTATCGCCTTCTCGGCCATAGCGCCTGATCGAACTGTTAAATGTACTTCGAGGAAGTCCTTTCTGTCTAGGGTCAAAGACGCGTATCCTATTTTGGCATTGAAAGATAAGTCTTCGCTACCCACGGCGGCTAGGCACCCGAGGGCTTTTGACACGGACTCGGGAGCAGCAACACTCAATGGAATCGCCTGCCCTATCGACAAGGCAGGAAATAGAAATCCGAAGAAGACTGAGATACGTCCCATGGTTTAGCCCTACTTTTTCTTGAATATGGTGAAGAAAACCGGAAACTATGCTGGCACGGGGAAACCGGGGATGGACTGCACCCCTGTCCCGGTTTCCCCCTTCAGGGTACGCACCCCTGTCTCGCGATCACTACATCGAGGCTAGCCGATCTTCGGGTTGGGGAGGTCGCGGAATCATCATGCTCTCGTGAGCGGGTCACTGCAGGGCAGATGCCAGATACCACGATATCCTCCAAGATAGTGAGTGCGAAATCCGAGGGCAGATGGCTCCCCACACCGTAGCTTTCGACCAGTAAAACGGTCGCAACGGCAGAATTCTCAGTCACTAAGGTTCCCAGTTTAGATTCCAAGACGCGGCGACGAGCCTCAGTTGCCCCGGCCACTCCCGTTGGCCGATCCCTAAGCAAGTCACCGAATATCGAACGTCGTTCGTCCTCGTGGACACCCTCAAGCGTAGTTTCACCACTCTGAACCCGATACATGTAGTGAAAGACAGACTCCATGCATTCATGTCCGCAACCTAGCTCGACTAAGGCACCGACCACGGCCTCACGAAGTCGAAGCGACTTATGGGGAACGAGGAGTTTAGCCAACCGGGATGATCCAGGGCGAAACTTGCATCTCGCCACCCCTGAGACGGCTTCGAGTTGAACACCGAGTAACGGTAAATCAGCGTACCCAAGTGCGGTTTCCAAGAGAGCAATCTTGTCTTCTGCATGACATCGCTCAGACATCCTGCGAATCTCGTCGCGAACCTGGTTCTCGGAGGGCAGTTCTTGGGCATTCGCGTTAAGCGGGACTACCCATGCGAGGCACACGATTGCGCAGAAGGGGGGATGTATCCGTTTCATCTATTCACCTTCCCTAGGGCCTTTCCTCGTCTCGTTCCTTTTTCGGGCCTCTTCAGCGATTCGACGAGCAGCTTCATCTCGGAGAGCTTCAATGGAGAAACCGAAACAGCCTCATTTTCCGCGGTCGCTCTCACCCGTCGACCTCCCCCTCGACCACCTCTGCCCGAGGACGCCCCGACAACCTGCACCCCAGCGTGGTCCGCGAAATTGTTAGTCGAACGGGGCTGTAGATGGTTCAGCGTCAGCCGGTCATCGCCCTCGTATAAGGTCTCTGTGAGCGGCCTAGCGGGTTCCGTCCAGGGCGCGGCCGAAGGCCGCGGCGAAGCGCACCCTTGACGGGTCCCGTTCGGTCGCATAGCACCTCTGTCGAGGGCGATGGACGGGTTCATACCGCCTCCCTCAGCAAGTGGCTTTGCGCGGCAGTTCTAGATAGGTCATGCGCCAAGCGCAGAGCAGAGTTGGCCTGGGCACGCAGAGTCGGGTGGGCCAGTAGCGGAATCGCTACCGACGTCAGACCGAATGAATGAATGCTCATGGCTGCCTGTCGGACTACTCTCCGCCGATTCCAGTCGCCCCCCGCCGGCCGCCTCGCTATTCGCCCTTGGGTCAACCGCGCCCTTCTTCACCGTCAGCCGAGGCCACGCCGAGTTCGTCTAGGCGGCTCAGCGCCCCAAGATGCCCGTGTCGCGCCGCCTTTCGATAGTGACGAACTGCGATCGATTCGCTTCGGCGGACTCCGTCGCCGTTCTCGTGCGCCACCCCGAGATTGAACATGGTATTGGCGTGGCCTCGGCGAGCCGCACTGCGAATCAGCCGAACGCCTGTCGCCTTGTCAGCCTCCGCCATGTCTCCAGACAGGTGCATCAATCCAAGATTCGAGCGCGCCTCCAAACTCCCCCGCCGCTCCGCCTTCGCATACCACGCCGCCGCTTCCTCTCGGTCAGCCTTGACCCCACGGCCGACTTCATACATCAGCCCGAGGTTGACATCGAACTCTCCTCTCCTTGGCGAGCCGCTCGAAGAAACCACCGCCGTGCTTGACGGTAATCTAGCCTCACCGCACCGCCGGTCGCGTAGCAGTGGCCCAGTCTCGCTTGACTCTGAGCGTCACCCGCCTTCGCCTCGGCGCGGAGCGTTTCCAAGTTCGCGAGGGGGATGCAGCCCTCTACTTTTCCTGGCGCCAACAGCCCGACCTCCTAGAGTCGACATGTTAGTCGAATTCAACGGGCCGATCGAAAAAATTTGCCCCCTCAAGCTACCCTAAAAACAGAGTTGCGTTCGACGTCCAAAACCGCCCGAAATAGTCCTAGTCCGAACAGTGCAAATGGCATCAAAAATGCATGTCAGTACCATGACATTTTCAAAAATCCACAAACCGCTCAAAACAAGCACCTTAACCCCAATGAAAACGCTTACATAAATTGAAATTTCCGAAAACTAAGGTACTTTTGTTGATTCCAAAAGACTTACGCCAGAAAAAATGTCAAAACCCCGTCAAAACATGACATTTTCGTGCAAAACACTGACATCGCCCAACGAACAATCAATCACTTACAAGCCAAAAATGTCAGTACCATGACATTTCGCAATTTGGTACTTTTTCCGCCGTCTCAAACCAACGTCCCCAGTACCGCAGTCACGGCATCGATTCTGAAATCTTTTCCACGTCCCGACGCGCATGCGGGAGCGGAGCGGAAAACCGGGGGAGGGGGAAAAGTGGCGCGCTCGGGAGGATTCGAACCCCCGACCTTCTGGTCCGTAGCCAGACGCTAATGCGCGCTCGGACAACCTCAACCTACTGAAAAGTAGAGGCTTTCCTGGTTGGACAAACACTGCGAAAGCACCACGTAGTTGGAACCCTAGTGGAACCCCGGAGACGCCGAGCGTGTTCGAGGCGACCAAGTCGAGCTTGATGTTGGAGTCTTCGAGCACCTTGCGCACACGGTTGGCGCAGCGCACGGCGTCGCGGACGAGCGAGGTGCGCATGCGGCACAAAGTCGCGCAGTTCGCGCACGTGACGGGGCGGCACGCAGCTCGCTTCGAGCAACCCGTGACGAAACAACGAGGCCAGCCATTGGCAGTCGGCGACGTCGCTCTTGCGGCCCGGCACGTTGCGCACGTGGTGGGCGTTGACGAGGATGATTTCGCATTGCGATTCGAGCAGGTTGAAGACCGGGTTCCAGTAGACGCCGGTCGGTTCCGCCCTCTCTTGGTCTCACAGCGGCGTGCGTGATGCAGCGCTTGCGTAGGAACTCGGCCACCACCCGCAACTCGAACGTCACCGTTCCGAACTCCCGGATGCGACGACGAGGTTCGCCCGTTTCGCCGGGCGTCAACAGACAAACGGCCACGGTCTTCTTGTGCACGTCGAGACCGGCGCAGCGGGAATAGAGTACGTCCATCGCGAACCTCCTGGCGCCGCAGATGGGTGAACGCCATAGGGTTCGACTCTCTCTTGCCCGCTGTCCAAAATGCGGACGCGACAATCGTGGCTTCGTCAGACGTTCACGGCTATCCTGTCCCCGGGCTCGATAGCTCCACAGCCTTCATCGGCATGGCTGGCTCAGCCAGGAATCCCTCTCCGCTGTCACTCTCTGCTCCTCCCCGACTCGTCCGCTTGGCTCAGAATAGCCTGCGGACCGTGCTTTAGTTTGGATAGTCGAAACACCATCGGTCCGGAAGGGGCGGATCAACGATTGAGAACAGTCCAAATGGATACCAATGAAACCTGCGGCTATCGGCGAGGAGCAGGCAGTGAAGAGCGTTAGAGCTGAGAATCATTCCAACCGCAGTGTATTCTCGACCAACTGTCAAGTTGAATTCTGTCTGGTCTGTATAGCGCTGACCGCCTATCGGGAGAGCGGCTCCATGATTCGCTTTGCACAGCAAACGAATGCACTTGTTCCTAGTTGGCGAACCAAAATCAGCAACTGCGAGCGCCTCACGGTTTCGTAGCTAGTGAATTTCCACTCCGTTGATCTGCTGTCGCCACTTTTCCCAGCCTTCGCCAAACGTGACGGCCTTCAACGCACTTAACCGTAATTGTTACGAGGGTGTCCCAGAAATAGTTGAAGGCTGAGGACGGCGGTCCTCCATCGATTCCTTAGAATCGAGGTGCTTTGAATCCAAAAGGAGAACCGCCGTGAAACGAAAATACCATGTAGTCGAGAGTCGTTCCAAAGAAGCGAACGAAGTTCTGCGCAGTTTCTGCGCCGCCAACGGGCAGATCTTGCTGCCGCTGGTCGACCTTATTGCCGAAGCGCGATTGGCGGTCGACGAAGTCATCGATCAAGCCGGCCGAGGGCTGATCGAAACGATCTTCCTAGTCAGCGCCGAGCAGGTCGCCGGAGCGAAAACGCCCGGCAAGAGCTCGGGCGACGTTCGTTGGCACGGGCGCCAGAAAGGCCGCGTCCGCGTCGCCGATCGTCAGGTCCAAGTCGAGCGTCCGCGGCTGCGGCGCAAACAAGGCGGCGAGGTCGCCGTGCCCGCCTACGACGCCTTGCGCCACGGCGACGAAGCCTCGACGGCGATGTTTGAAGCGCTGCTTCGAGGCGTCTCGACGCGCGAGTACGCCGACGTGATTCCAGGCATGGCCGAGAGCGTCGGCGTATCGCGATCGGCGGTCAGTCGCGAGGCGGCCGAAGCCGGCGAACGGATGCTCAAACAACTGCTGGAGAGGCGTTGGGATAAAACAGACCTTCTGGTCCTTTATTTAGACGGCATGCGTTTCGGTACGCATCACGTGATCAACGCGGTGGGCGTCGATCGCACCGGCCGCAAGCATGTTCTAGGCCTTCAGCTCGGCGCGACGGAGAACGCGGCGGCAATCAAAGACCTCTTGGTCCGATTACGCGAACAAGGCCTGCCGACCGACCGCCGATACTTGTTCGTGGTCGACGGAGCGAAGGCTTTGCGGGCGGCGATTGCGGAAGTTTTCGGCTCGGATCAACTGGTGCAACGCTGCCGCACGCACAAGCTGCGCAACGTCTTGGATCGGTTGCCTAAGCAGGACGAGATGCTGGTCTCTCAGACGCGCTCGTTGATGCGAGAGGAGACGTTTACGATCAACCGTGCGGACGTGCCGCCGAGTCTGCACCGTTGCTTGTCGACGACGAACATCATCGAATCGCCGCAAGCGGGCGTGCGCAAACGGACCGGCAACGTCAGTCGCTGGCGCGACCCGGCGATGGTCGAACGTTGGGTGGCAGGCGCGTTGCTGATGACGGAAGCCGATCTTCTCGGTCGCAGCACTCCATCGGCCGCGACGCCCAAGGAGAACGCCGCCTAGAATAACTTCAAACCGCCGTTCCTACCTTCAACTGCCCTTCAACTGCGGTTGGGACACACTCATTGTTACTCCGGGACAGTCCACTAGTTCATCAAAGATTGTTTCGACGTGAGGTTGAGATTCGGCCGTCCGGAGTTCCTCCTCACTGGATAGAACCGCCTCAACCAGTGACAGCGGCTGTTCGACTCGTGTCAATCGTCACCAACGGAGTCTAGACAGTGCGTCCCAAACGGAGGGCAGCGCTCCGAGATAACTCTTGCCTCCTCACTAGTAAGCAGTCCAGGCCATTGTCTGCTATTTGGTACGGGAACGTGGGAGACGTATCCGTCGAGCGGGTCGCTCCGTTGTTGAGGAGCTATGCCCCTAATCATCCCCACCTCAAACTCTGCTCCCACAAACTTCAGCACTTGCTTGACTACGGTGCCCGGATCTTGAGTCAAGGAACGAAAATCCACCAACATTGACTTCTCCGGGGACTTCACAGAAAACTCTCGCCAGGCGTTGGATTGGCACAACCACGCCTCGGCAAACTCTTCAAGATCGTACGCGATATCTAGCCATGCGCCAGCCTCACCCGTCTGGAGTTCTCGCCTACGCCGGAAAGACGCCAGAACGTCCCGCGGATCGCGTCGCAAGCAGAGAACACGCGCGTCCGGAAACGCATGTGCGATCAGTGGCGCTATAAGTACGTTGTCAGGAGTCTTGTCCAAGATCCGTCGCCTATTGCGGCCAGCGGCAGCGGCGATGTGAAAAGCCCGAAGAGACTGCGCAAGAAACTGATTGTAATACTCCGAACAGCCGCCAAACCACGTGCGCAACGACACCTCGTCCTCAGATCGCCACAGCGCTGCTGCTGGCCGGGCGAATCTCCGGTAGAAGTGGCTCTCAACCAGATCTAACTCATCTCCGCGATCGGATCCCGCCCCGCAAAATGCGCTGTGCCGATGGAGGATACGGAACAGTAGCGTAGTGCCCGACCGCGGAAACCCTGCGATGAAGACCGGTGCCCGAGCTATTGCTGTAGAGCTTCCCTCCGACGGGCTCGGTAGTTTCGGAGGATCAACGTGACGCATGCCTCACCTTGCTCGCCCTCCAACTGGCTCCACTGCTTCTCCCGCGAAGTGGAGTGAAGTGTGGTTTCCCGCTCCTCTTGGCTGGCTGAGGTAAACTCGCGACCGGACTGGGCCCTTCGGGCGTCGCGACCACTCCCTTGACGTTTGCGATCCGCACCTTCCCAGATCCCTTCCACCACAACGTCAGATCACCTTCTACCTGGGACACAGAAAGCAAACCAGCTCCATCAGCGATCCATACCGAACCGCCCACACCCGATACGACGATCGACCCCGCTTGATCGACGATCGATAGATCCCCCCCCACGGCCCCAATCCTTAAGCTACCAGCGCCGTCTGAGACGAAAGCTCCATTGCTCACGCCCGCAACTGCAATCTCACCGGTCCGGTCCTTGACGAAGAGCTCGTGGACATTCGCGACCCACAGCGACCCCGCTCCGTCGGTCACGTCAACGGCCATCTCCTGCGGCACTTCCAGTTCAAGGTCGACGCTGGTGCCGTCAGACCAATACCTATCGCCGATATCCAAGCTAACTTCCAACCTCCCTGCTGTCTCCGTAGCGTCAACTTGGATACTGTGCAACTGCTCCGGAGTTGATGCGCAGGCGCGGATACCTATCCGCACTGTCTCGGTCTGGGCTGTACCTCTGACTACGACTCTTCCAGAAGCACTCTGGATTCGAAGTATCTGCATGTCTCGGGGACGATCAATTCGCCGCGACTCGACTCGCTCGTGACGGCATACTGCGTGAACCTGATTGACCGACGCTAGTCCGCCGAACAAGACGATCACGCAGGTTGCAGCTGTCCCAAGTGTTGCTCTCCTAGCCTGTGGCCAGCAGAAGGACCACGTACACCGCCTGCATGAACTCATGCCAGGAGCTCCTGTACAACCCGACCACCCGTGTCTGTCAGCCGAAAATCCCTTCCGCTATGCCGAAACGTAAGCTCTCGGTGGTCTAGCCCGAGCAGGTGAAGCACCGTGGCGTGGAGATCGTGCGGATGAAGTGGGTTTTCGACCGCCCTAAATCCGAACTCGTCAGTGGCGCCATAAGACCTCCCGGCAGCAAAGCCGCCGCCCGCAGCGAGGATTGTGAACCCGTGACTATTATGATCGCGTCCGTTATGCACCTTGACCAAGCCACCCACTTCTACCGTGGGTGTTCTGCCGAATTCGCCACCAACTAGAACAATCGTCTCCTCCAGCAGGCCACGATCCGCGAGATCTCCGATAAACGCCGCAATGGCGGGATCCGCGTGGCCGGCAAGTCGCCGATGGTCGAAGATATCATCGTGGCTGTCCCACGGCTGGCCGTGGCCGAAGTAAACCTGCACGACCCGCACACCACGCTCTACAAGTCTTCGCGCCATCAGGCATGAACGTCCGAAGTCCGTCGTGCCGTAGGCTCGCCGTACGCGCTCTGGCTCCTGCGTGATGTCAAAGGCGTCTGGGGCCTCGACTTGCATTCGAAAGGCGGTCTCCATAGCCTCGATACTCGAATCGAGATCCGCTCCCCCTCCACGGCGCTCAAGGTGGAGTCTATTGAGTACGTATAGAGCATCCAGACTCTTCCGTTGCTCGCCGGGCGGCCACGAGGAGTTGTGGGAATACCGGATGAGCTCCTTGGGCGGACGGTTTGTGCTCCAAATATGGGTTCCTTGATAAGCAGACGGAAGATATCCCGCACTCCACAATTGCGCACCGTTTGTCGGTAGCCCCGGACAGAGCACGATGAAAGAAGGCAGGTTGAGATTCTCAGAACCTAGACCATATGCGGTCCAGCATCCGAGCGCCGGATGGCCCGGTAGAAGCTGGCCGCTATTCATCATGAAAAGCGACGGTTCATGATTCGGAACGTCGGTCGTCATCGATCGAATGACGCAGAACTTATCGATATGTTGGCCCACTCTGGGAAAGAGATCGCTAACCGGGAGGCCGCTCTGGCCATACTGCTTGAAGTCGAACGGCGAGGCGAACGCATGACCTGTCCGACGCTCAGTGCGTGGGGTATCTATCGGCAGCGGTTTACCATGATAACGTGACAAAGCGGGCTTCGGATCAAATGTGTCAACGTGAGACAGCCCCCCATTGAGAAACAAGAATACGAGATGTTTCGCTCTCGGCTCCAGCGGCTCGCGGTCCGGAGCGAGCTGAGTGCCGTTTCCGGTGAGCGGAGTTACGGCTGATAGCCCCACGGCCCCGAATCCCAGTCCGGCGCGAGTCAATAAATCTCGTCGAGTAATCATTTTACTCTACTCCAGGAATAGGAACTCGTTCGATGTGAGCAGTAACTGACCATACGCACGCCAGGAAACGGAACCATCCAGCACACTATCGCGCGCCACATCCACCTCCGATTCTTTTGGCGCTCGACCAAACAGCAGCCGGTACAGTTCGACAAGTCGGTCGACGCCCGCGTGCTTGTCTGTTCTGCGTTCCAGCGCCGTGGCGCACTCGCGCATGAAAGAGCTGTTCAATAGAAATAGGCGCTGCGTCGCAACCTCAGTCCGTATTCGCCGGTCGGCCGTTACCATTGGATTTGGGAAGTCGAACAACAGCAGATATGGATCCAGCCTCCGCCGGGTCACGGTACAGTAAAGCGTCCGTCGCGTGGATTTGTCGCAACTCATGCCGCGCTCCGGTCGACCGCCGACGGCGCTATCGAGTCGACCACTGACGAAGAGTATCGAGTCTCGAAGCGCCTCTGCGTCGAGTCGGCGCCGCGTGAAGCGCCAATGGAGATCTTGTGGGGCGTCGTCGTCAACTAGCCCTCCATAACTATTCGGCACGCTGTCCAAGCGGTACGTCGACGACAGCATTATTTCGCGATGCAAGCTCTTGACGGACCACCCACTGCTCATAAACTTGTGTGCGAGATAATCTAACAGCCCAGTAATCTTCGGCGGAGGTGTCCGCAGTCCGAAGTCACCGGGCGTAGGCACGAGTCCATTTCCGAAGTGCCAGAACCATACACGGTTTACAAATACCCGCGCCGTTAATGGGTTGTCTCTACTTGCCACCAGTTCGGCCAATTCGCGCCTCCCACTTCCATTGTTAAAGTGACGCAATCCTTCAGGAGACAGCACGCGGATATAGCGCCGATTGACGCGCTTTCCAAGCGTTCGGTAGTCCCCTCTCAGCCAGATGTAGCCGTCTGTTGGCTCATCGACATCCGTAATCGTGTGCAGAAACGGATATGGTGTTCCCAGCTCCCGCGTCAACTGACTCACGTGGGCGACGAGCTGCTCTCGGCGTTCACTCCAGAGCCCCCCCAAAAATCGCTCCAGAGCTTCTGGGTCATAGTGGTAGACACTCGGAAACTCACGCTTGGAATATTTGGGCTTTTTGTCCGCAAAGAGATCTCGCCACAAGAAGTATTCGTTCGGTGGGAGAGAAACAGTCTCGGTGTTCGCGACTTCGTTCTGGCGATTCGTATTTGCCAGTCGAACCTGGTTCTCAAGATCTACGGCGATCTTTTCTCTAAGGATCCGAATAGCCGCTTCCTGAAACGTATCCGCCGCGCTTCTCGCGATCGATACATCCGCATGGATCTCTAGCGATTTCCAAGAATTGAGCAAACTGTGATCATGGTGCTCTTGTGCCAGATAGGTCTTCCACCGTGAGAGGGTTTGCGCGTCAAGGTCAGACGAGGAACGGAGTCCTCGGCTTGCCATGAGAAAGTCTGATGTCCTCTCGGCAAGCAGCTCAGCGACCTGGTGCTGGACCCTCGAGTCAAACTTCTTCAACCGGTCTACGGCTCGATCGAGAACGCGCTTTGCGTGATCAAAGCGCTGCGTTTCTGAGGCAGTTGCGAGGGACAGGCTTTTGGATTTCGTGTTTTGAAAAATGCTCCGCAACGCGTAATGGTCCGCCATCGTAATCGGGTCGTACTTATGGTCATGGCATTTAGCGCATTCGACGGTGAGCCCAAGAAATCCCCTCGTAGTCGCGTCGACTCTATCGTCTTGAAGTCCTTGAAACTGAGGGCGGAGTGCGTAGAATCCGAGCCCAGCTACGTGGCGTTCGTCGTCTAAAGAGTCACCTGCTATCTGAGCTCGGACGAACATGTCAAAGGGCATATCATCGTTGAAAGCGTCTACGACCCAATCTCGATAGCGGTAGGCGTTATGTAGCGGTTCGTCGCGGATAGGATTGTATTGGTCGTCCGCGTATCGGGCAACATCGAGCCAATGGCGTCCCCATCGCTCACCGTAGCGCGGAGAAGCCAGGAGTCGATCGACTACTCTGGCGAATGCCAAGGGATCGTGGTCGGCGAGGAACGAGTCTACTTCCTCGCGCGTGGGGGGAACTCCTGTGAGGTCCAGAGTCGCCCTGCGTATTAGCCGCAGCTTATCGGCGAATCGCGTCGGGCGCAGCCCTTTCGATTCGAGGTTGGCAAGAACATATCGGTCGATACTATTTGAGATCCAGGTCGGATCGGCGACAGGCGGGGGCGGCGGGGGGCGGACTGGTGCGAACGCCCAATGGTCTTGGTGCCGAGGGGTAACGGAGCCCTGCTTCGTGTCGCCGTCGGGCCCTGGTTGGATCGTTGCACTCGGAGGACCCGGGGCACTAGTCGCCGAGTCGAGGGCCCCACCGGCGATGATCCATCCTCGAATCGAAGCGATCTCGGCGTCGCTTAGGCGCTCACCTGGAGGCATCAGCGGGAGCGCATCGCGCCCCCGTATTCTTCTGAGAATCAGACTTTCGCTGGGCTGGGCTGAGTCCACGGCTGGACCGGATACGCCGCCCTTCGCGATGCCCTCGAGGCTGGCCAAGTTGAGTCGTCCCCGCTGCTGCTCTGTGTGGCATGGCGAGCACCGCTGCTCGAAGATCGGCAAAACTTGACTCTCGAAGACCGGATCCTGTGCCAGGGCTGAGGGAGACGCGAGTAAGGCCAGGGCGACGTACTGAACATTTCGCAATAGTGGCCAATCTCGAAGTAGCATAAAGGCCCGCCTCTGTGCCTACAGTTGAAAAATATACGTGTTGACCTGTGCCGGGTCAAATAAATTCTTTCCTGATTTCTTGAATTATCCACTCTGCACCACTAAACTTCCCGAATGTAGCGGCTAGCTGTAGTGTAATTGTCGCCGTGCGGGCCGGTGTAACGTGATGAATCGTACCAAGCTCCACAGCCAGCAGCACTTTCACGACTCAGAGGGATCGGAATGGCCCGACCTCGAAGACTTGGCGACGCATCCCTGCCGTACGAGCGATTCGCGAGTACCAGATCTGATAGCCACGACGCTGCGCGAGTCGACGCCTAGCGTGGTCCAACTTATTGAGCGCTTTCAGCTTAGCCGTAGACAACTGGAGCGGCTGTTCAAGAAACACACCGGTCGCGAACTCGGCGGATTTCTGCTTGAGCGTCGGATGCAACGGGCCCTTAACCTTCTACATTCGTCCGAGATCCCGATTAAACAGGTAGCGTACGAACTGGGATATCGTCACCCCTCCAGCTTTGCACGCGCATTTCAGCGACGGTTCGGTATGACACCGACAGAGTGTCGCCGCGCGCGAACCGAAATCGCTCCGGTCCGGAAACATCCGACGCGGCGTGACGGGCCGGAGGCCGGCGTCTCCTGCGGTGCAGAATGCTAACTGTTGCCGCAAAATGTCTAGTCCTTTTCCTTGTTTAGCGGGAACTGAAGTGTCAGCATTTCCGTGGCGCCAGTCGACGCAACTACGACAGAGAGGTCGCCACGAAAGCGAGAGAGAGGAGCGCACCTGCTATGACCCGCAGTCGGCCCAGTACTCAGATCGATCTCGGTCCCATCGAACACCTCGACGTTCACATCTTCCAGGCGCGAGGGTCCTCATACGCCTTTGACGCCCGCAGCTACGCGATCATGCAGCTTCCCGAAACGGGTTCCGCGGTCCTCAGTCTGATGGCGACACACTCGCTGGGGGCCATTATTGAGGAACTGCGGCTGTCAGTGCCACCGTCGGCAGTCCGCGCGTACTACCTGAAGTTCCTTCAGCTCTTGGAAGAGGGCGTTTTGTCCAACGAGCCGCTTGAGCGCCCGCCGAGCCCCTACTTCTCGCATCTTGTCTTGATGCTGGCTGGTGGCTGCAACATGGGCTGCCACTACTGTTTCGAGAAGGACGTACCAATCTACCAGAACCCGAACCTCATGACTAAGGACCGAGCGGACGAGATTCTAGCATGGTTCTTCCGACATCAGACCGGGCCGCGGGCGCACATTCAGCTCTACGGCGGGGAGCCGCTATTGAACTGGAAGGTCCTGCAGCACGTAGTGGAAACGGCAGAGCGTTGGGCTCGGAGCGAATCGAAGACGCTGACCAAGTACATGATTACGAACGGTACGCTCTTGAGTCCGGAGCGAATCGCCTACCTGAAGAGTCACGATGTCGCCGTTCAAGTCAGCGTCGACGGAGACGCCAAGACGCATGATGCGTTTCGCGTCCTAAAGTCCGGTCAGGCCACACTCCACAAGATCCAGCCGAACATCGACGAGCTGTCACGCGTGGACGCAAACTTCAATCTACGGGCGGTCGTGACAAGACGGAACAAGCAGCCACAGCAGATCGTAGATGGTCTCCGTGATCTTGGGGGCCGCAAGGTCTCCTTCGAAGTCGTTGCTACTGACCACGAGCCAGCTCAGTTCACGGATGCGGACTGGCGCGAGTTCAATCGAAACTACTCAGAGTTCGTCAATACTCCGACAGCGACGTGGGAGCTGCTTCCCTCGGAGTTGCGATCAACCATCGAGCAGCTCGCCAACCAGCGCCGCATATTCTACGGCTGCGGAGCCGGGAAATCGGAGGTCACTGTTGCCCCCGACGGCAGCATCTACGAGTGTCAACGTATCTACCGCGAACCCTTCTCGCACGTAAGCGAAGACATGAGTCTTGCCGAACTGAAGAGCGGACTCTTGACGAGCGTGGACGACAGAAATATCTGTCGCGACTGCTGGGCTCGTTATCTCTGCGGCGGCGGGTGTATGCACCAGATCCATCAGGAGCACGATTCCGACGATCCGATACCCGCCTACTGCGATATGAAACGTACGCTGGTCGAGGCTGCAATCGTCAAGTTGGATGAGATTCGTCGGCTGCAACCAAGCGATGTCCCGGCTGCCGTGGCTGGCTAACCCGGAGGTCTACTATGCGTACGCGCGTACTCGGGAAGACAAATATTAGGACATCGATACTCGGAATTGGTAGCAGTCCGTTTCGTCATGGCCAAGCAGAAGACTGGACGCCGCTCTTGAGCGAAGCGATAGACCGCGGAGTGAACTACTACGATACAGCGCATTCCTACGTCAATGGCGAGGACGCGGTGGCACCGCTGACTAGTGCTCGCAAGGAGCGGTTGGTGGTGGCCACGAAAACCGGGGCTCGAGGAGGTCCGCGGTGTGCTGAGGACCTGAAGACGTCTCTCCGTCGTATGCGGCGCGATTGGATTGATGTGTGGATGACCCACATGATTCGGACTGAAGACGAGTACGAGCAGTGCTTGCGCGTAGGAGGGTTCTGCGACATCGCCTTCTCGGCCAAAGCGGCTGGCTTCACGCGAGCATCTGGTGCGTCGTTCCACGCTCCGACGTCCGTCATCCTGCGCGCGATTGAAGATGAAGCGTTCGACGTTGTGATGTTTCAACTCAACGCGATCGGAAGAGAAACCGTTTTCGGATCTAGCATTAAGGAGTATAGGGACGTACTACTTCCTGCAGCCCGTCGGGCGAGCGTCGGAGTAGTTGTCATGAAGGTCTTGGCCGGAGGAGAACTCCGTTGGGGCGCTCCTTCACTCTCACGACTCTATGAGGAGGATGGAGCCGGGCGTGAGCAGACAATCGCTGCTGCCCTTCGCTACGTGGTCGGTATCCCCGAGATAGCCACATCCGTCGTTGGCATGTCTTCGGCGGATGAGTTGAATAGGAATCTGGTTGCTCTACGCGATCTGCCAGATTGGACGACCGCCGAGGTGAAACGCGCTGCCAATATAGTAGACGCCATAGACGAGGCTCCGTGTACTCGCTGTGGCAAGTGCGCCGGAGAATGTCCGGAGGCGATCGACATACCGGCCGTATTTCGGCTCTATTCACAGCATAGGTATTTCGGGATGACCGCCGCGGCGTCGCGGCGGTACGCAGCGCTCGATATACGCGCAGATCGGTGCAGCATGTGCGCACGGTGCGAAGAGAAGTGTCCTGAGGAATTCAACGTTTCTGCACTCTTGAGAGAGTCCCACCACCGACTCTCAACCGGACGGCCGGAACGCTAGGGTCAGGCGCTTTGGCGATTCACGCGCGATATCGTGATCGCCGAGATGAAGGTGTAGATGGAAAGGAGGTTTGATCATGGAAAGACGGAAATTCCTCAACGTAGCCGGAGCCGGGGCCGCCAGTGCGGCCGGCGCCGCCGCCAGCGAAGGAGGTGCGCGGTCGGGAGAGCCTGTCCGGGCATCGTCCCTGCCAGAAGCCAAGCAGGAAGAGATACGCAACGCATACCGCCATGAGATGACGGAAGCACTTGTAAAGTATGTTCGCGCGCATCCTCCTGATGTCGACATCGATGACGTTCGCATCGTGATGAAGCCGAATCAAGCACTCGAGGATTGGGACATTGCTCAGTGCAGCACCTGCGGCACCTGCAACACATGCGATACGTGCGGTACTTGCGCAACTAGCTTCTTGGCCTAACCTAGTGCTATCCCGGCGGAGCGACTGGCGGTGCGTCGGATCAAGTTGACGCTTGCTAGTCGCTTCGCTTGGATTTCTCGGCGCTATCGCCGCTCACGCGATACGGATCGACTCCGTCGCCCACCGCTCCGGTCCAGAGCACACTGGAATCTCATACCATGCGTATCTTGATGGGACCCTCCGAATCCCTGCACGTTGGAGTTCATGGCAGTCTTCTCGACAAACCACCACATGGTGTCAGGTACTCGCGACGATCTGCCCGTCACTTATTCATCGCACGAGGCCCAAGGACGCGCTTCTCTCCCCATCGTGATTTTCACTACGGCGAGTTCCTCGATTTCGGTGCGGGCCCTGAACCGATACACAGCGCTGGTCTTCCGGTTGTGGGTCGTTCTGCGTGGGTAGTCGACACCGACGCATTCGTCGTGACGCTGCTCTGTGGCCGGCACGTTGCGAATCCCGAGTTCCGGGCACGTTTCCAGAGTGGCAAGGTTCATAGCAGAGCTTCGGAGATCGCCACCAGAGCGTCCGTGCTAGGGGATGCTTTCGCCCACGCGAGTTGCAAGGCAATTCTGTTTCGAAGTGCGCGGATGGTCCAAGATGCACTCCGTTGGATGCAGCGTCTTGGGTTGGATCGGCACGCAGAGTCGCTGGAGCGAAAGTCGGCGGTACTGTATCCGGCCCAGGCGGCTCTGCCGCTGTCGAAGATTTCCGCCAAGTGGTCTGGCGATCAGTTCACAATCGTGTTTTGCGGTCGCGACTACGTTGTCAAGCAGGGGGAAATGGCACTACGCGTGATGTCAAGGCTGAGTCGCGACTATCCTTTCGTCCGCTGTATCTACGTTGGCAAGACACCGCGAATAGCGCACGATGTACGCGGCGGAGTCGAAGTATACTCGGAGCTTGCTAGACACGAAGTGCTCAGCTTGTTCGCTGATGCTCACGTCTTGTTTCACCCATCGCGTTTCGAGGGCCTTGGCACAGTATTCTTGGAGGCAGGTGCTGCTGGACTTGCCGTCGTGGCCGCCACGGGTCAAGATATGGCCCATTCCGTAGAAATCTTCGATCAGTCCGGGGCGCTTCTCGTCGACCGGGACCTGGTTTCGGAAGGTGAGGAAGAGCACGCGTTTGAGGAGCGGCTGAGGATTCTGATACAGCAGCCCGACCGCGCACAGACGCTCGGATTGTACAACTGGCGGCGGTGTGACGTCGGGAAGTTCTCGCTGGCGGCACGGGACGCCGTGTTGGCGTCCGCTTACGCTAGGTGCACTAGCGCTCGGTCGGAGGCGCTCAGCCGCGATGCGCTCCAGGTTGTATCCGGTGCGAGTACGCGCATTGTTGCCGTGTCAACAAACAACGTGCGCCTCGATCTCGAGCGCTACAAGGACAATCTCGGTCTCCACGATAGCTACGCCCTCTTGAAGGGTCCTCAGTCGGTTGCGTCGGCCTAGAGCCCCGTCAAGTGGTACGATGACGGCTCGCCCCTCGGACGCCGAGTGTCCCGCGTTCGATTCCGTAGCACGCCATCTGAAATGAACAGTACGATCGTTCAAGAGGTGTTCCACGCGTATCGGCATACGACGCGTTCGCCCGCTCTTGCCGCGTGGTCCATCTCTATACTCGGACTCGGCCTAGGCTCCATCGTGTTCGTTTGGACGATTGCATATGACGTGTTTGTTCGGCCGCTTGCACATCCTGATCCGAGCCGCCTTGTAGCAATCTATGAGCGAGACGTTGGAGGAAGCAATGCGTTCAATAAGGTAGCGCCAGCCAATTTTTTGGACTGGCAAGACACTGCACAGAGCATCGAGAAGCTGGGAGCCTATGCGCCCGTTTCCTTAAACCTGCAATCACCCCAGGCCGGGGGTGTTGCGACTCGCATCGACGGCGTGGCGTGCTCCGGGGACCTGTTTTCAACGATCGGCTTCAGGTCAATCCTCGGTCGCGGCCTTCTGCCGGGTGATGACGATCCGGGAGCTCCTCCAGTTATAGTACTGAGCAACGATTTTTGGCGGCGCAGCTTCGGCGGAAGCACCGAAGTGGTAGGGCGCCGAGTCGTACTCGACTCTACGCCCTTCGTCGTCGTGGGCGTCTCTGCGGTTGATCCGAGATTAGGGGAGCTAGCTGGGGACGTCTGGATACCAACTGGCGCATTCTTCTCCAAGCGAGAGATGATGAGCCGCGGGAACCACTTTTTGTCCGTCATCGGTCGCTTGCGCCCGAGCGTCACGCTAGAGGAGGCGCGAGTCGAGTTCAACAGGCTCACAGAGCAGATAGGCGCACGATACCCCGGAGCATTCATGGGTGACGGTGCAACAGTCGTGACGCTTCGACGGGGTATGCTTCGAAGCTCTCGATCGGTCCTGATCTTGTTAGCGGCGGCAGCGGCATGCTTCCTTTTACTAGTTTCGTTTAACGTTGGATCGCTGCTGCTTGCCCGGCTCGTGTCGCGGACGTCAGAGCTCGCGACCCGGCTGTCCCTGGGAGCCACGTCCTCGATGCTGTTTAGACAGCTATTCATTGAATCGCTGCTCGTCGTGCTAGGCGCCGCTACACTCGCAATCGTGCTTTCGGATGTTGCGGTTCGCTTGGATGGTGTCGCGACTGCGCTGCCGCCGGTGCAGTACGGGTGGAGGACGACTCTGGTAAACGCTGGCTTGGCTTCTATCGCCTCACTTGCCATCGCAGCCTTGTTGGCGCTCATTCAGTTCGTATTCGTGATTCGCATCCAGACGGCGGATGCGCTCGCCGGAACACGGTTTTCGACAGGCGGTAGCGGGGGAGCGAAATGGTCTTTTGTACTTGCAACTGTGGAACTTGGATTCTCTCTCGTACTAGTGATCAATCTCGGATTGGTGACGCGATCGTACGTGTCGGCCCTCGAATCAGACACTCAAGTCCGCAATCAAGGATTGATCGTCGGAGGCTTGAGTCTTCCGAGTGCAGGGTACAGCGATGGGGAACGGAGTGCGGAATTCGTCCACTCGTTGATCCGACAGCTGACGGCGGAGAGGCTTGTTTCATCCGTGACGGCTACCACCCAGGTTCCACTTGACGGTCTCGGCATGGATCAAACCTTCAAGATCGTCGGTGCGGAGCCACTACCACCCGGCAAATACCTTGATGCGCGCTACAGGCAGGTGGCGCCGAACTACTTCGGCGTTCTTGGCCTCAGTATTCTCGATGGGCAGTCCCTTACCGCAGTGGATCGCGACGAAAACGTAGTAGTGGTGAACGAGATCGCCGCCAGGAAGTTCTGGCCCAACCGTAGTCCAGTTGGGGAAGCAATATACATGTCCGATCGAGGTCCGCGATTTCGTGTCATCGGCGTAAGTCAAAGCGTACCGCCGAAAGTCGGAGGAACCGCACTGCCGACTATCTACATTCCGTTTTCGTCGAACCGCCGAGTGTCCAGCAATGTTTATCTAATTCTGGATGGAGCAGGTGACACTGAAGCGATTTCGCGCACTATCGAGCGTGTTGTGGGAGCAATTGATCCCAGCGTGGCGGTCTTTGATGTTCGTTTGTTTTCCGAGATTGTACAGTCTCAGTTGTCCTGGATGCAGCAGGGCGTGTTGTACGTTGGGGCGTTGTCCGTCACTGGAGTATTGCTCGCCTGCATGGGTATCGTTGGATTAGTATCGCTGAGCATGTCACGGCGCCTACGAGAGTTTGCGTTGCGCATGGCACTAGGCGCATCGAAGATGACGATCTTGTCCACGGCATTGCGTGGCGCAGGCAAGTTCGTCCTCATTGGTCTCTCTCTAGGCCTAGTGCTAAATGGGGCGTTTCGACTTGTCGTTGGAGACGAATTGGACATTCTCGTGGACCTGGATATATGGGGTCTACTCTTCCCTTTGGCTATTCTCGGCACCGTAGCTCTCGGTGCGGTGGCGATTCCAGTGGTGAGGAGACTTTCCTCTATCGACCTTAGCGCGAGACTAAACTCTCGGTAGACTTTCGCCGCTGAAACTCCTCAATCCGCTGTGCGAGGCTAGGGTCGCTTCAGTTTGATTTGCTCGTTCTCCTCTTGCTGAAGACCACGGGTCTATCGGTCAAGGATGACGAGCGAGACACACAGGACGTACCAATCAAGGTTCGGGCCAGAATCCGCGAAGGCGCAGGGCGATTTCGAGCTGCTGAAAGCTCTTCGCTGGTCGCCAGGCGTGCCGCAAAGACCGGATCATCGCTGACGCTGGCGCCCGCAAGCGCTTCGATGATGGCCCAGATACGTCGGTAGGCGTTCGGTTCAGTTTGATTCATGTCGACCACTCCTTTCGGTTTGGGCGACCGGGAGCGTAAAAGCCGTACACGAGCACAGCGCGACGGCCTTTGGGCCGAGACCTTGGACATGCGCCGCCGCCTCCCGGTCCCAAAGACCAAGGGCGACAACTCGTTTCTTGCGCTCGTGTCGGGTTTTACGGCCCGGTTGCAAGTTATCGTCGAGAGCCGATAGTAGAGAGGTTTTTCCGGCTTGTGAAGCGGAAAATCGGTGCGCCGGGTCCTCAACAGCCAGCCTAGCACTCGAACGAAGGCCCGTCGTCTTCCTCGGGTTCATCCCCGAGATGCTGGTCCCGTAGCGCCGCCTCGATGTCGAAGTCGCGCTGTTGCGGCGACCTTGGCTCAAGTGCTCGCTGCTCCTGCTCGTGACGAATGCGCAGAGACTGTTCGCGATTGCTGACTCGCTGCTCGAAGTCGTCTTGGGTCGTTCGGATCTGTTCCTTGGTCTCAGCGAGTTGCTCCCTCAGATCGGCAAGTTCCTTCTCGGGAGCGTTGGGGAGCTTGTTGGTGAGCTGCATCCACCAGCGCTGGAGACCGTTCGTGCTGCTCAGAGTGTGTTCGAGATCGTTGACCTGCTCTTGTAGGTGGGCCTCCTTGTTCCGGAAGGTGCGGTCGAGCAGCGCCTCGTTCTCACGGCGACGGCGGAGATGTTCGCTGTAGAGAGCCAGGCGCTCGTCCGCCTGACGCTCCATCAGCAGATTCTTTTGCGCAGGCGTCGGCGGAACATGCGTGGGTAGCGGGAACAGTTTCTGGAGCTTGGCTTTGTCCGGGTCCTGATGGCGGGATCTGCGGTCCAGAGCGCCTGCGCGCGCGGTGGCGATCGGACCATCGGGTGCGGGGAGCGGTCGTTGACGCGGCGCGCTTTGGTTGTCCGCGTGCTCGATCGCGGCATCGATGATCGATTCCTGCCAGTCGCGGTCTTGCTGATCACGATCAAAGACCTCCGGCTGGCTCTTTGGATTCCGTTCCGTTGGCCCTGTGGTTGGAGCCTCGGTTTTCTGTTCTGGCTTCGCAGCCTCGCCAACGCTCTCGGCCTGCCCACGCGCCCCCTCGAGGTCGGGAAGCTCGATGTCGCCGAGGCGGCTCTTGATCTCGGCGGCCTTGGCGCCCTCGATCTGTCGGTAGAGGCTGTGGATCGTCCCTTCTTGGTCGATCAGGACGATCCGCTTGCCCCGCGCTAACGTGTAGCCCATCTCCGAAAGGCCCGCTTGGAAGGCGGCTCCGCTGTCCGATTGGCGGTAGAGTTCCGTAATCTCGGTCTTGAGGTCGACCTCCGGCTCGCGGTACTTGACGTACTCGCCTTGCTGCCGCTTCTGGTTGTTCTCGACGCGCTGATCGCAGTAGATCTTGCCGTTCTCGCGTTCGTAGTTCTCGGCCCAGTCCGACAGCTTCGTCTTCGAGTAGGAGAGACTGTGCGCCTTGCCGGTTTCGGGGTCGACGACGTTGACGATCACGTGCATATGAGGATGCGGGCGATCGGTATGGGAGACCATCAGAGCCTCATGCTTTTGGAGGCCGAGCGCTTCGAGAGCCGTGCGCCCGGCACCGACCATCTCGTGCTGGTTCGGTTCCTGCTCGGGGTGCCAAGCCAGGCTGAAGGTAAACACAGGTTTACCGCAAGAATGGCTGGTCACCCGTCCGCCGGATTCACGCTTGAGGTCGTCGGCATGCATCGCGGTGAAGGCCATCCACTTGAGCGCCTTCTCGGGATCGTTCGTCGGAACGTTCTCGGTGTGGGTGAACGCGACGCGCTCGGAGGTTTCAGCGCGCTTGTCGTGCAGGTAGTAACGACCGGCGCCGACGAATGAGCGTCCGCGTCCGGCTTGGCGCGGAATCATGAGAGGGCGTCGCCTCCTTGCTTGTCGTCGGCTGTATCCAAACGACCGAGCATGCGGTCGAGCAAGACTTCGAGCTTCGACCAGAGTCGAACGAGAGCGGTCGGCAGCTCGCCGTTGAGATGAGCGATGGCCATCTGCTGATTGATGTTGACGCCGATGAGTCGGAGGTGACGGGCTACCGACCGGCTGTAGGCCGACTCTTCCACGACCTCGACGCGGCCGTCGATCAGCATGCGCCGGGCGTACTCGCTCTTGGTAAGGCCCGCGTCAGCGGCGCGGCGACCGATGAGAGTGTGCTCCTCATCGCTGGTCCGCACGATGAGACGGCGAGTTCGCCTGGCGGCGTCTGCTTGGCTGCGCGGTTGCGACATGGACGGCTCGACGTGATGGACTGCGACGCGCACCAGGGGGGATACAACGGGGGAGAGCGAAGCGTCCCCCCTTGTCGAGATCGCCTTTGGCGCATGAACCGAACCTCAGTTCGGTTTGTGCGTACAAAGGCACATCTCGCTACCCTGGCGCGCAGATGCAATTTAGGCACAACCGAGGCGCGAGTGAACCCCACACGTGCGGCATATCCACAGCTTCCTCTTCCAACGTTTCGTTGACCCTCGATGGGTCACCGGAACGTTTCCTCCGCCAAGCATCAGCGCGCGCGGAGTTCGGCCCCACTCGGGGCCTCACGCTTGTTGAGTTGAGAGAAGACGGCTCGACTTGAGGACGAGGACAGGCCCGACCTAGATGGTCGGACCTGTTCGGTCGCCGAACGCAGCGCGGGTTGCGCTACTGGCTTGCTTGCAGCTCCAGGATCCGGGTATGCGCCAGATCCGCGGCCTTGGTGAGAGCGAGAAGCTCGGAGCCGCCGTCGTAGTTGTGCGCGGTCTGCCAGTCGCCGTTGCCGTCTCGGTAGCGACGCTCGAAGCTGACGGCGTAGAAGGTGCGGTCGTCGTTGCGGCGCTCCCAGATCGAGGCGGTCACCAATCCGACTCGGACTCTCGCCACCGGCGGGTTGTTGGTCTTCGACTCATTCGTTTGGTTTGTTGCGGACATGTCTGTCTCCTTTTCGTTGTTTGGAGGCCGGCGGGATTGCCGACCTTGCCGGTACACGTCAACCGGGCGATCGAGGCGAAGGCGGGTCCACCAAGATCCTCTGCTTTTTGTGGAGGCTCCGCGTAGCGGAAACCCAAAAAGAAAGGATCTCTGGATGGACGCGACCGCCGCGCCCGGTTAGTGTCCGCGCAAGAAGGTCGGTCATCTCGTCGCGCCCTCCAAAGACGAACCGGAGCTGACACGCAATGAACCGCGTATGCGTCGACGCTGAACCGCTGGGGAATACGTGCCGAGACGGTCTGACTTCAGAAATGCCGCATCTCAAACGAAGCCTGAGAGTTGCGCGGGCGGAGTATCGAGGTCATGTATGCCTCACTCGAAAACGTGTGGCGGCCCTGGAGGGACTTCTTCCAAGGCTCGCCGAAATCCGCGGACGCCGAATCGAAGCGTCCCGTCCAGAAGACCGAATCGCCGACGACGAGTCCAACGTCCGCAGAGCCTGCGGAAAGGAAGACGAAGCCGAAGGCGCATTCCGATCCACGGGTCGAACTGGAGAGGCGCTCGTACAAGAGCGGCTTTCGCTTTTCGACCAAGAGCGGCGAGCTGGAAGCGAACCGCGAAACCGAGCAATCACTCATTCAAAAAGCCACCGGGGACGCGCTTACGATCGTGCGCTCATCGTCGGAAGCGAACGAGGATCGCAAGGCCCAGAAGTACAAGGCGCTCCAAGCGACGTTGAAGGTTCGCTCGGACGCCCGTGACCGAGCCAAGGCCGTCCATCACCAAGCGTCGCGTTCTCTCGCGGCGCTGGGACCCGCGAAGCCGAGACCCGAGATCCCAGCGTTGCTTCGCCACGCGACGACTGTTGGCCTCACAATTTCGATTGCACCTACGTTCCACGACCTTGCGGTCGGCCTCGATCCGTTCTTCAAGTGGCTCGTGGCAGTGGTCTCGGCGTGGGGACTCGGCCTTCTGATCGTTCACGGTCTGCTGCCGACCGGAGCGGATCTGGTCCGAGCGGCGAGGCGACACAACAGCGCCTTCTACGCCGGTCTCGGCATCGGAGCGGGACTGTTTGGGATTCGCATCGTGTCGGCCACAACGATGGGCGACGTCATCTTCGCCGTCGCCCTAACGGTCACTGAGTTCTCGGTCGTCTGGTTGTGGGAACGCAAGACGAGCGACCTCGGTCGCCAGATCGCCGAGTGGGAGAAGGGCGAAGCGCCTCGCGATCGTCTGCGGGGCATCAAGCAAGCCGCCGCCGACAACCTGGCGGATCGCCAACGAGCCTACGAGGAGACCAACGCCCAGATCGAAGCGCTCGATCGCGAGTACGAATACGAGCTCGTGCTCAGCGACAAGAAGACGCTCGTCACGATCGCGACGAACGCGATCCTGGCCGGCTACCGAGCCGGAATCTCAGCCAACGTCGGAGCCGTCAACGGTGCGGCCAGTCTGGAGGACGAAAGCGATGAAGAAGAAGAGGAGGAGACCGAAAGTGAATAGAAACAGCGATGTCATGGCCGTGATCTTCGTCCTGGTGGCCGCCTCAGTAGCGGGGTGCGTACACCTTTGGACACGCACGGCTGCGGGACATGTGCTTTCTGGGATCGATGCGTCGCTCTCGGTCGAACCCAACTGCGGGGGAGTAAGCGCATTCGCCGAAGGCTTCCTCAATCGTAGAGAGATCCAATCAGGCTCGACTCTGACCGTGATCTCGATGGGCGTCAGCCCTTCGCACTCGGCCCCGAGGCTGAGGTTCCACGACGAGATACCGATCGCTGATGACAGCATCTACGGTCGCCCAGAAAACGAGCGAAAGTACAAAGACGATCTCGAGGATCTGCTGGCCGGAGTAGAGCAGGCGTGCGAAGCCGTCGAAGCGACGGGTCATACGCCGCTCTATCAGATGGTCGAACAGGGTCTCGCTCACCTGCGCAGCGAGAACTTGAAGTGCTCGGGAAGCCGACGTTGCTTCTTTCTGATCAAGACGGATCTGCTCGATGACGTCCACCCCGAGTTGCTGAGCGTCTTCAACGCCGCGATCGATGATCCGAACGTGAGCTTGCCGCCCGAGCTGGCGGGTAGTCTCGCGAACGAGAACATCGAAGTTTCGGTCTGCGGCACGCAAGAGGTCCGGCCTCCGGCCAAGAGATCGGCTCCGCCCATTCCCATGAAGACGCGCAAGCGCATCTGGCGCGAGCTGTTCACTCGGCCGGGTCTGGTGTCGTTCCAACCGTTCTGCGCGGCGGACGCTCGATCACGCTGACGGCTCGTCGGTCAGCAACGCGCGGGCGGCACCCGCCGCCCGCGCACCAACAACATTCTTTGAAGTCTCGGGAGGTCTTGGGCCATGAAGACGGTCTGTTGGCTGGTCGCGTTGGTTGTTGGAATGCTCGCGGTCGTTGTTGGTCGAGTGCGAACCGGAAGCGGATCGCTGACCGTAAGACAATCAGCCGAGGTTGCCGTCGATTTCATCCATCAATGGGCCGCGAACCACGGTCTGCCTCTGGCTGACCTCGGAGTGCTCTCCGAGCTTACTCTGCAATTCTTGAAGCCGGGCGCTTACTTCGTCACACGTCTCGGCACGCTGCCGAACGGCGAAGTCGCTTTCGCCGTCGCGTTCGTGGTGAGTTGGTGGTTCTGGCCGGCGACCCTACGAACCGTCCATTTCTGGTTCGGACGAGCCTTCGGCGTCACCGACCCGGCGCACTATCGACGGTGGCTCCTCCTGGGGCCGCCTTGGCGGCCCGTCCTCCACGTCTGGCTTAGGCTTCTCCGCTTCTTCCGTCAATTCATCTTCGGCTGGCGCGCTACCGCTCGTTGGACAGGAGCGCTCGCGGCGATGACGTTGCCGTTCAACCGCCGCGACGCCGTATTCATAGGGCTGCTGCTGTGGCGGGGACTACGCTTGCGACAGCCCCTTGCGATTCGCGGTCAGCGACATATCACAATCGTCGCCGCCTCCGGCAGCGGCAAAACGCGCTGGGCCAAGGGCTGGCTCGGCAGCTTGCCCAAAGAAGCTTCGGCCTTCGTCATCGATTGCGACGGCGACATCGTCAACACTCTTGGCCCTTCAGCCGAACGAGCCGGACACAAGATTCACAATCTCGATCCGTTCGGACTATCGAAGTTTCCTTGTGCCTGTTGGAACGCGCTGGACGAGCTGACGGCGGCCGAGAAACGTCACGGACGAGAGGCCGTCGTCCGCTACGCCCAAACACTGGCTGAAGCTCTGGTCACCGAAAGCAACTCTTCGCAACCGATCTTTGCGAACGTGGCCCGCGAGTTCGCGGCGGGCGTCATCCTCTATGTGTGGCTGTTTGAACCTCCGGAGAGACGGAACTTGGTGCGTGTCCGCGAGTTGATCGCACGCGGATTGCCGGAACTGGTCGTCGATCCGAAGCAAGATGCGTTCGATCTCTTCTTGCGGCAAATGGAGCGTTCGGTCGGCTTCGACGATGGATGCAACGGAGCGATCACTGACGTCATCGCGCGAGCCGCGGGCGCCATGAGGAGCGGCAAGGGACGCGAAGGCAACCCCTTCCGCACGACCTTGCTCAGCGCAACGTCGTTCTTGGACATGCCCGAGATCGCCGCGATCTCGAAGCGCTCAGACTTCACGACCGAGGATCTCAAGGAGGGCAATCCTTGGGTCATCTTCGTCGCTCCGGTTACCGACATTCAGACGAAGCTATCGGGCCTGGTGCGAGCGCTAGCTATGAAAACGATGTATACGTTCCAGAACATACCGGGAAATCGTCGCGTGCCGTGCGCTTTCTTGCTCGACGAGTTTCCTTCGCTCGGCAGGATCGAAATTCTCGAAACCGCCGCGCCCGTCTTCCGCAAATACGGCGTCCGCCTGGTCGTCATCACGCAGGACCTCGAACGGCTCCAGCAGGCCTATCCGAAGAGCTGGGGAGGCTTCATCGGCAACGCACAGGCCACCCTATGGATGGGCTCGGATCATCAAGAGACGGTCAAGCACCTCAGCGAAGTCCTGGGGACGGCGACGCGTGAGTACAAGGTCGGCGGGGGCTTCTTCTCGAAGATCGGCCCCCGGATGGAGCGGCGGGACAACCCGCTTCTGACTCCGGACCAGGCGAAGGAGACGCTCGATCCCGAACGTGAGCAGATCATCGTTACTCGGACGGGCAAGACGCCGCTGCTCGTCGCCTATGAAGGCTACGACAGGGCGCTGCCGGTGTGGCGCTACGAGCCCAGTCCGGAGCACCGTGAACCGATCCTGCGAAGGCTGACGCGATCGATCGTGAACCGACTGCGGACCTCAACGTCGTAGCGCTGCCGCGAGTTTTGCCGCACTGCGGGCGACGACAAACGGAAGCTACACGCTAGAAACAAGACGAGCCCCCGGAGGAACTTCTATGAACCACGATACAACCGGCGTGACGCCCACCTTCAACGAGGCCGCAGGAGGGCCCAGCGGCGAAGCATCCATGGCCGAGGAAACCGGCCCGCACGATCTTGGCGGCGATGGAGCAGCCGAAGATTCAGCTAGCAAAGAGCTTTCAGCGATTGAGACAAAGAATTCGACAGAAGCCTCGATGACGACCCAGTTCTCGGAAGCAGCCGAGACCCCGGAAGCAGCCGATTGGGAAGCTGAAGCCGAGGAGGAAGAGGCTGCCGAAGAGGCTCCTGAGCCGCCTCTGTCGCTAAAGGACGCCGAAGCCGAACTCGCTGAGCTGGAAGCCGGTCGGCCGAAACCGACGCCGACTGAAGACTTCAAGCCCGATCCGCATCTTGTCCAGATAGTTCACACTCAGATCGAACAGGACCGGGAGAACCGAATCGCGGCATTGAGCGCCTATCTAGAGTTCTCTCGATCCGGACCAGAGCATGCCGCCGAGCACGACTTCGACGATGCGCCCGAACCCGCACTCTAGAATTTGCCAGCGCCCGGATTTCCTGTAGTGTGAACCGGTCATGACAACGTCGTTGTTTCGTAGTCGGGAGGAAGCTAGCGCCTGGTTCGCACTAGCGCGCAAACTCCCTACACCCAAGGGAACGGCCCGTCCGACCGCCAGTGGCCGCATGCCGTGGCGGTCATCGGGATTCTTCATCGGGCATCGACTCCCCCAATGCCGCTTTCGCAAATGCCCGCGCCCACGTGTGCGACGAGTAATCAAGCATGTCGAGCACGGGCGAGACCTTCCTATAATCGTATCGATGACAGTGCGCTCCGCAGGGGCAAGACGGCCACTCTCGCCGTCGCAACACCTAGCTATCTTTCGCCGGCGTCGGGGATGAAGGCGAACCAAACCGGTGTGGATGGGCCCGCACTATACGAAAACCGACGTTGCCAACGCGATAGAGCGGCTGGTCTTCGTAGCTGTAGACCGCACGCGCGTAGATTGGACGGCCGAGCCAAGAACCGCCGCGCATCACGCGAGACCCATTCCCGGAATCCGTCAACTCGCCAGGACCCCCAGGGTCTCCGGCGCACCATTCCCACACATTGCCGTGGAGGTCGTCAATCGGCTCCTCGGCAATGCCCAGTTTCGTCGCACCTTGCGGATAACATCCGACCGGGCTCGTCTGGCCCAGATCGTGTCCGTCTAACTCTGTAGTATTGGCGTAGCCGTTCTTGTAGCCGTCTCCCCAGCGGTACTCGCGCCCGTTTGGCCCTCGCGCAGCTCGCTCCCACTGCCGCTGGGTGGGCAATCCAAGGTGATAGCCGAGTCGTGACGACAGCCAGCGGCAGAAGGCCGTCGCCTCGTACCAACTGACCGTTTCCCGCGGATGGTTCGAGTAGTCCCATTCGCCTGCAACGCGATCTCGTTCGGGATGCTCCATACCTTTCCACCACTCGTCGCAGCCGTAGCCGTTTTTGTCATCGCAAAAGGCTTCGAACTGGATGTTGGTGATCGGGTAGCGGGCGATGGCGAAAGGGGGCAGTGACTCCGTACTGTCTTGGTATATGAATTTGCCGCCGGGAATCGCTACCCAGGCGATGTCCGGTAGGAACTGACCACTCACGACCCTTACGCCCACTCCTGGCCGATTGTCTACGGGCAAGCCGTTGCTGAATCGAAGTCGTCCGAGTGCACGCCCCACTGCCGCTCTCGCCTCCGGCCGTGACTCGACATGGCTATCCGTCATTCGAGGGCTCCAGGCGGCGCGAAGCAGGAGCAGTAGTCCGTCCCTGTCTGCGATCTCGGAGCCGCTCTCCACAATGCATTGTGCTGCCACCTCCGGCTGGGTGTCTGCCAACCCTCGAATCACCGATGTACAATCCGACCTATAGAATCCGGCTAGGAGCACGTAGGCTTCCTCCCAGCCGTTCCGCTCCCACCATCGGTCTTCAGGCCAGAGTTCGTCGGCCCTCAAATCCATCAGTCGTTCCTCAAGAGCCTGCGCCACAAAAAACTCCTGTAGGAGCTGATGACGAAATCGCAGCAATTCTTCCCCTTCTAGCAGCGACGTGCTGACCGCCTTTTTCAATAGGCCTTTGTCCCCGGCGACCAGTCCGAGCGCTTCATCTCGGGCAATGTCGAATTCGATCTGCTTCGCCGAGGCTCGGTTCTTCTGCATATGCCAGGCGATTCGCCGCAAACCAGCCAGCAGTAGCTCGCCGTTCCGTGTACGCTCTACCTCTCCGGTTTCTTCATTCACTTGCAACAACTCTTGACGGTCCAGGAGGCAATCGATGAACCTGCTGAACAACGCACCCTTGTTTTTGGGAAGCTCCTCGGCCCACCCCGATTCTCCCTCGGGCTTCGCAACACCGTAGAACATGGCAAACATGAACGGGTTCGATGCTAGCCTTAGAAGACTTCGGTGAGCCGGTATATGCTTCTTCCAGAGGAGGAACTGAGTCCAACTCAGTCGCCTACGAGCCTGGTCCCAACTCCCTGGCAGCCAGAATTCATCTGCGTCACCGCCGTTGACCACCCAACGATCGAATGCTGGCTCCAACTCTCTGGCTCCGGCGAGTTGCCAGAAGATATGCTCTGCATCCTCAGGCGATCGTCCGAACACTGTCTCCCACAGATGAAGCGCCTTGCGAACCTGCAGCGGTGATAACGGCTCCAACGTCAGAGTGTCTAAGCCCAGATCTAGAGCCGTGCCGTAGTCATTGAGGCGACAGGACACGTATACCGGCGTATCCGCATTGAGCCTCTGCTTGAATTTGACAATCTCATGGGCTTTGGCTCGCCACTTCCCGAGCGGCATCTGGTTGAGTTCATCCAGAAGCAACACGACCCGCCGGGCATCGCTGAGTTCAATGACAGTCGCGCCAATCTCCGACGACCTACTCAGGAAAGCCCCGAAGGGCTCGTCACGAGTCCAATCCCCGAGGTTGGCGAACAAGGGGAGAGGCGCGTGCTCGTCGTGCTTGGCCTTCTCAGCCAGATCGACGGTACGTCGGTACAAGAACGTGCTCTTGCCCGCCCCGGGAGCTCCCAATACGACGGCCTGAGTGACCGCCTCGAACGCATCGAGGGCATCTTCGTACGACGTCGAATCGAGAGTCCCGTGCCGTGTAATATGGGTAGCGGTCCGAATCTCAGGGGGCAAGAATAGAAGTGTGCCCGCTCTTTCTTGGCTCTTGCCTCGCAGTGGGGAGTAGCAGTTCGCCCGATCCTCCAGCACCCTGATCAACCGGTTGAGGTACCCAAGCTCCGCGGCCCGACCACCCGGACTACGACCACCTTGAGTACCTCGGTCGGCCGGGTCTTCGCTTGAGGCTGTGCCAATGGCGCTTCCGCTACTACGATTTCGTGGGAACCTCCAATCGATCCGAGGTGTATAGTGTGCGCGAATCAATTTGCTCCCAGGGAGTTCACTTTCAGACGGAAAAGTGATCAGGATGTCGTCTTCCTCGGTCGCGTATCTGTCATAAAACAGCTGCAGATCGTCGATTAGTAGCAGTCGCTTTCGCTTCAGATTCGAGTAGCCCGGCGTCAACTCGACCCCGTGAGAAAGGGGCATCTCCGATTCAATGAAAGCCCAAACGTCTTTGCCTTCTAATTGGGCCAGGACGAGGTCTTTCAAGAAGTCATGGCGTTCAAGCCCCCCGCGAGCCCTCGCGATACGCTCCAGCTGACGCTTTACGCGAGTCTTCGACGGTCCACCGGAGTCACGTTTCTTGGGCATAAGTCTCTTTTTTTCAATACGAATTGATACTCAAGAGTATCGTTGCCTTGAGCCTACTGCGTCCGGTTTGATAGGGGCATGTCGCAGGGCGCACAAGAGCAAATCCAAACCGTAGCGCACAGCGCGTTAGCGGGTCGGATACGGAAAAACGTCACCTTCCGACCAGCTAGCGCCTTCTGTGACGGCCTTCTCGAAGTTGGCCCCAGCAAGTTTAGCATCGACCAACATCGCGTTGGCCAGGTGCGCCCCGCGGAAATCGGCACCCTCAAGGTCACAAAAATTCAGTGTCGCCCCGGCAAGGTCGCACTCGGTGAAATCTGCCTCTCTCAAAGTACTTCCGCTGAGTCGGGCCCCGGGGATAACTGCGCGTCGCAAGCTGAGGCCGTTGAGATCCATCCCTCGCAGGTCCAGGTGCGGCTCCTCCAGTCGCGCTCCGAACCGCCCCTCCGTCGCGATCCAACGATAGTGATCAAAGATACGCCGAACGGTCGCCTCCGGTATCGGCCTATAGTTCCCACTTCGTCGATCCTGTGCGATCTGCGCCTCCCTTAGTTCAGGTGGAAACAGAACAGTGCCCGATCGTCGACAGCATTGCAACTCGTATTCGAAAAGAATCGGTAGATCAAGGAGGTAGCAGCGAATGAAACCGAATCACCAGGGCCCAAAACGGGCTAAATACAACTGCCGGCCCCGCTCCGGCTTCCGGACGAAACTCACCGATGCGGACATTGGCGAACTCACGGCGAAACTCGTCGACATCGTCAGCTCCAACGCCGGGGAGACTCAAGTCAAGGCTGCTTCTTGCCGCCTGAGCCGCGCCGTCATCACTTCCCACAGTCAAGGCCTGATCTCGGCGAAGCAGGCGGCGGATGACTTGGCGTCCTCCGTCGAGATTCTGGAAGACGCCGACTACCGGCAGTGGGAAGCGATCGTGCCGGAGGCACTGATGCGCTTCCACGCTCGTCGCGATCATTACTCGGACGCCGAGGACAGCTCAAACGCCCGTCTGTTCTCGCTCGCCCAGCACCTGCTGGAGGAGGTAGAGGCCTACGAGACCGGGAACGTTGAACCGACGCCGCCCCACCACACCTGGAGCGCCGGACTCGCGTGGGCTGCATGCGCTCGCGTGACGGACATCTTCGACAATCGCGACGACGCGCTGGGCTACGCCCGTATTGCCCTGGGGTTGACCTGGACTCGTCACGAGCGGATGTACGGGCTGAGCCTAGAGGTAATGCGCCGCATCTTCTTCGAACGCGGGCAGACGGTCCTTGCGGCGGCGCTGCCGCGCGTCGTCCGTGGCGATTTGGGCCGCGATCTGATTCAGGAGCACTGGATTCTAGCAACCACTCTTTGGGGCGTCTAGAATCGCCCACCAGAAAACCATACGGAGAACGAACATGACCATACAGAAAGCGCAGCTCGAACTGCTTCCGCTCCGCACCTTCAGCGCCCACGTATTCGGGCGGCTCGCACGCGAGGCGTTGAGACTTGGCGGAGGCCGCTTGCCGGTCGGCATCAGGTGGATGCGCCGCGAACTCATGACCTATACCCGCCTGCCGAGCCCGCCTGAAGCCGGCGGACCGGACTACATCACGCTCGTTCCGAGCGACTTCGACGGCCTCAGCGTGAAGCAAACCGTTATGAACCTGGAGTCGTTGTTCATTGCCCCCTACGCATATCTGGGCTGCCGGCCCTTGACGCGGCGGGTCGGTCTCAAAGACGACTCCGAAGCCCGCCGCATACTGGCTCGCTGCGACCGGATCAAGGCCCTCCTGCGTCGTGCCAACCTCGATGTCAGAGAACTCATGGAGGGTATTCGCAGTCAAGATGATAAAGCGTGACTAGCGATGTGCCAACGCCTCAAGCTTATCCGCTCGATAGTATTTACGAACGGCTCCCTTTCTTGCGTCGCAAGAAAGCTCAGATCCCTCTTGCTCTCGATGGGCGGCTTAGCGGGGTTGTCGTTGTCGAGCGAATCATCTAGTTTTCTCGCTGAAACACTATGCGCCGTAGTGTTTCACGCGAGGAAATCATGCAGCGATATCAGCATTATACACGGCCACTAACGGCGCGGATCGGCGGAGTCTTCGACGGGGACGAAACTGGCTCGTCCAGGCCTGACACGCGATCCCGAGGCCCTGAAACACTTCGGCGCATTCGGTTGCAACCGGGCCGAGGGCGGGCATGACCGAGTTGTTCGATCAGACCGGTCAGCGCAAGTATCTGACGCCTGAAGAAAGGCAAGCCTTCCTGCTTGCGGCTGAGGCCGCGCCGGGCACGGTTCGAACCTTCTGTTGGACCTTGGCGCATACCGGGTGCCGTATCTCGGAAGCCCTCGCGCTGACCGCCGACCGCGTCGACGTCGGCGGCGGGGTTCTCGTCTTCGAAACCCTGAAAAAGCGCCGTCGCGGCGTATATCGGGCCGTCCCGGCGCCGCCCGAACTTCTGCGCGAGATCGCCGAGGTTCACGACTTAGGTCCGCAAGGCGGCGCGCGCCTTTGGCGCTGGTCGCGTACGACCGCGTGGCGGCGCGTCCGTTCGGTGATGGACGAGGCGGGACTGACTGGGCTGCACGCCGTGCCGAAGGGGCTACGACACGGCTTTGGCGTCCAGGCCGTCACGTCGAGCGTCCCTCTCAACATGGCCCAGAAGTGGCTGGGTCATTCCCGGCTGGCGACCACCGAGATCTACACCGACGCGGTCGGTCCTGAGGAACGGATGCTTGCGCGGCGGATGTGGGATCGCACTTCCAATCAGCGTGCCAGAGGTCCTTAATTAACTGGAAAACGTTATGGAAAAGAAGTCCTATTTTTCTTGCACAGGTCCGTTTCTTCTGGTAAGAATCTGTCCCCATGTGACAAGAACGCGACTGAAAAGGAGCACGTCATGTCCGTATTTGGAAGAGGAACTCTGACCGCTCTGCTGGCGACTGCCTTATCGGCGGCTCCAGGCCTAGCCCAAGAGCGCCTCGCGGGCAAGCCCGCTTCCGTCGGGCAGGCTGGGCCAGGAGAAGTCACGTTATCGACAACGACGCTCGCGGGCGACTATTCGAAAGAGAATACCGCCGTCGGTATCGCCGTAGCCAAGGGCAAGAAGGAAGGCGGTCTCACGGGGCGTGAGATCGGCGATACGCTGGCGCTTGGCCTGCTAAAGAAGTTCGACGTACCGGCGAAGGTCTTTGTCAGGGAGTCGGCGGGAGACTATTCGAACGTGACGTTCTTCATCAAGGGGCGTCTCTACGGCCCCTACGATCTCGGCGAATCGATCGAAGCGCTTGCACTCATCTCCCGCGACTTCGAGCGAGCCCACGGGCTGCCTAGTCAACGGCGGGCGGAGCTGTCCGAGAACCTGACGCCCAGCCGGGATTAGACCTCGCTCCCAGGGGAACCGAGCGGAGCCGCTACGATAGCGTTCGCTGGCTCGTCGGGCGCTAGATCTTCATCCGCTTCCACCGCGACCGAAGATGCATCGACCGCGTCACGAAACGCCATGAGCATGTTCATCTTGTCCGGCACCTCAGCAACATCGCGACTGGCCTCTGACTCGCGCCTTTGGGCCTCGCGGGCTTCCTGGCTGCGCTCCTGCTCCTGCGCCTGATAGGCCACATCCTCTTCAATGCGTTCCTGAAGATTCTTGAGCCGTCGCGCCCGCTCCTCCTCCGTCAGGTCGGGATCATGGATGATCTCGTCGCGCTCTTGGCGGTAAGCTCGCGCCTTCTCCTCAAGTTCACGCGCCTGACTCTCGAATTCTTGCTGACCGGCGTCGAGGTGGCCGTACGAACGGCTGTCCCTTGCGTGTTCTTCGAGCGCCCGCTGGTGCTCTTGGCGCAAGAGCAGGACGATTTGCGCGTCGCTCATCCGTGCGTCCGCCTCGACGCCGCGCTTGCGCAAAGCCTCGAGCGTCTTCGCGCGTTCCAACTTCCCGTTCGCGCCCCATCCGTCGATCGCCGCGTCAGCTTCCTCGATGAATTCGCTTCTCTCAATCATCCGTCGACCGATCGCTTCCATCTCGCGGCGCATCTCCGCAGCCTGCTCGCGATACCAGGCGGCCATTCTCTCCAGCTGCCCGAGGCCGTCGTCAATCGACTGTAGGGCGTCGACGATGGACTGCCGCAGGATGAAGTCCCACCACCACTCTCGATCTCGCTTCGCCAGATCGGTTTCGCCGCGATCACGAGCGGTGTCGACGTGGGCGAGCACCGCAGCCGGCACCGCCTCGTCGCCCGCCAAGGCGCGGACGACGTAGTTGTGAAAGGCGCGCCAGTCTAGTCCGGGGATCGGGGAGTGCTCGGCCTCTACGCGCGTGGATTCGTCTTCGTCCTTAGTCATGCCTATTCCTTTCCTGACCTGAATTATGGCCGGAAATACTTAAGTTCTCGTTAATATGGAAAATGTTGTATTTGAGACAAATGCTCCTCAAATTCGAGCTATTTGTAAGACCGCGAGAGACGCCTAGCCAGGCGCCTCGCACATTTACGAATTGTTAACGCTTTGCCTGTAGGGTCGGCCTCATGAAGGACAACGACCCGCCAGAACCGAATCAGCCGCGCGTTCGATTGACGCCTGAACTCCGCTCCAAACTGCGCGAGCACATGGACCGGACGGGCAAGGGAGCGCGAGCAATCCTGCGAGACGCGCACGGCAGGCCGAACGGCTTAACGACCAGCACCATTCAGAGTTGGCTCAAGGCGGCGCAGACGGCGCGAGAGGATCACCTTCGCTACACCTTCTCACTCTACGAAGGGACCGAGTCGGCCTCCGACCAGGTCGATTGGTCGCCTGAGCTTGTAGCCGAGCTGCAAGCCGAGCAGGCGCGCACGGGCGTTGGGGTGATCAGGCTCCTGCGAGATCGAACCGACGTACCGGACAGACTGAAGCCCCAGCGAATCTACAATCTTCTGGCCGGTCGGATCGTTGGGATCTCGGCGGAAGAGCTTCACTACGTGCGGCGGCTATGGCGCGAGCTGCCGTCCGTCGAGTTCGTCGATCTGACGCCCAAGATCATCATGAGGTTGGGGGAACTCGCCAAAGACACCGGGAAGGGATCGCAGGCGATCCTGCGCGGCGCGTCGGACAAACCGGAGGGGTTGAAGAGCGACGTGATTAGGAGATGGCTAGCGGGCGCCAAGAAGGCGCGGAAGGATCATCTCGGCTATGTCTTAGAGCGCTACGAGACGTTTGCGGACCAGCGCACGCCTCGAAAGCGCGCGCCCGCGAGGCCAGACCGCTGGTCCGCGGAAAGAAAGGAGGCGGCAAACGCGCACGCCAGAATCTGGGACATGATCGGCGCGCTTTCGCAAGCCAGTCGGGATGAACCGCACCTGGCGCTCCGCCTCGTGAGGAGCGAGAGCTTCCGGCGAATGGAAACGTCACTCCGGGCGCGCGGCTATCGGCCCCGCCGCTAGGTTTCTTGATTCCGGCTAGGGCGGTTCGTCCTTGCCCCCTTCACAAGCCCGAGAAACATCTCTACTATTCGCAACCGACGATAACTTGCAACCGGGCCGTAAAACCCGACACGAGCGCAAGAGACGAGTTGTCGCCCTTGGTTCCTTTGGGACCGGGAGGCGGCGGCGCATGTCCAGGGCTCCGGCCTAAAGGCCGTCGCGCTGTGCTCGTGTACGGCTTTTACGCTCCCGGTCGCCCAAACCGAAAGGAACAGATATCCATGGGGCACGATGATCAAAGCGCCTACGGGCGCGTCTGGGAAATGATCGAATCGCTCGCCGCCGCCGGATGCGGAGACGAGCCGATTTTCATTCTTCGCCTGGCCGCGAGCCAAGAGTTTGAGCAATTGGAGACGGCGCTGAGGCTGCGCGGATATTGGCGAGGTCGCGACTAACGCTGATCCCGTAATCGGGGCCGAGCGCGCGGAGGCCGGCGGCGTTCATCCCAGCGGCCCGACGCTTTCGAGCGTCGGGCCGCTTCGATTTGGGGCGTCTCTAGAACAGGTCTAGCTGCGTCTCTCGGCCCGGGATCAGTGCGACGGGTGGTCCGCACAGTACCGCTTCGCGCCCCGCGTGACGGACGGTGACGCCGTGATAGAAGCCCTTCGGGTCGGCGCGGGCTGCGTCTCCGTTCGCGACGCGTCGACCGTAGGCGACGGCGGGCTCTGGAAAGATTCCGGGATCGACGAGGCGATAGACGCGATGACCCGCCTTGCTCCCGCTTACCGAAATCCAGAGCGCTCCGCGCCATTCAAAGGGCTTACGGACGGGCTTTCCTTCTCCGATCCGGTCCGCGCTGTAGGATTCGGCGACATCGCCGCGTCCGACCATCTTTCGCCTGCGGCTGCACCACTCCCCGCTCGCGAGACGAGACGGCTCCATCTCGACCGCGACGGGTTCTTGGACGTTCTTGCTCGCCTCCGTCATCGCAGCGCCTCCGACGAGAACGTTTGCGCGTGAGCCTGTAGGGCCACTACGTCGACTGAATGAGGCGGCTTGATCGTGGCCGGTGTCGACTGTAATCCGTGCAAGTACTCGACGGCTCGTTGTGCGTGCGCCGCCGCTTGGAAGATTGCGCGCTTGTCATCCTTCAAGACCCGAAGCCAAGTCGCCAGATAGGCCGCGTGGTCCTCACGCACTTCCGGGGTGATTTCCAGGTCCGCACAGAGGAACGCCGCTCCAAGCTCAGCGATTAGCTCCTCGCGGGCGTTGCCTTCCGATCCGAAACGTTTCGTCTTGAAATCTCGGTCGAGCCGATGTGCCGCCCCGCTCCAATGAACGGTTTCGTGACCGAGCACGGAATAGAACGACTCCGCGTCTCGGAAGGTCTCGATCGGCGGAAGTTGGATGTGATCCGGGCCGGTCGCGTAGAAGGCTCGTGCTCCGCCGTATCGGATCT